>FWWM01001436.1_pt1 | contig 71481 bp, 65 predicted proteins | sample 2228351 | NCBI WGS metagenome assembly FWWM01 (sample SAMEA103939774, study PRJEB20133) | metagenome | reverse complement strand
GACCGGCCCCATCAGGGCATTGCTATCCCAGGTCTGTCACCCAACGAATTCGCCAGCCGCATCTGGCTTATGTAGGTTGGCAATGTTCACACTTCTGTTGACAAATACACTAGTTGAGTTTTTCTTTTGCTTTTGTTAGGCTTTTAGTGTGAGAAGGTGGATTGGGGTATTAGTAAGCACAGGATTTTTTACTGCTGAAGGCAGCGCGCATTCGTTTGTTTGTTGAGGGGTGTTTCGCGGGCAGCCCCGTCAGGGAATGATGGGGACGAATGAACGAACACTCGGTTGGGACGGTAGTTTCACTGCCGTCCCCAACACCCTTTGATGGATGCCCCGGCGGGGTCGTGTTTGAGTGAGCAGGATAAGTGCGGAGAGCGTGTCGCAGAGGGGTATATCTGCCCGAGCAGGGTTCGGTGGCTGAGGGCAATAGCCGGCCAGATGGGAGTGTTGTGGCATAATTGGGGCGATGCGGAGTGAACAACCGATTGGGGTTTTTGATTCAGGTGTAGGGGGATTGTCGGTCTTGCGGGCTATTCGGCACAGATTGCCGACCGAGGAGGTGATTTTTTTCGGCGATCAGGCCCATGTGCCGTATGGCCCACGTCCACTGGAGCAGGTGCAGCGGTTTGCCACGGCCATCACGCGCTGGCTGCTGGACGAGGGGGCCAAATTGATCGTGGTGGCCTGTAATACCGCTTCGGCTGCCGCCCTGCATTTCCTGCGGGAGACCTTCCCCCAGGTGAAATTTGTGGGCATGGAACCGGCAGTTAAGCCAGCCGCCGAGCGAACTCGTTCGGGCGTGGTGGGTGTGCTGGCCACCCCGGCTACCTTTCAGGGGGCGTTGTATGCTTCGGTCGTCGAGCGCTTCGCCAACGGCGTGGAGATTTTACAGGATACCTGCCCCGGCCTGGTGCAGGAGATCGAGCAGGGTAACCTGAATGGGGAGGTGACGCGCCGTATCCTGGAGCAGGCCCTGCGCCCTATGCTGGCCCGGAAGATGGATACGGTGGTGTTGGGTTGTACCCACTATCCGTTCGTGATCCCGCTCATCCAGGAGATCGTGGGAGAAGGCGTTCGGGTGATCGATCCGGCTCCGGCGGTGGCGCGGCAGGTGGAGCGTCTGCTGGAGGCGCAGGGGTTGCGGAATCCCGCTTCGGAGCGCGGCCGCGTCCGCTTCTTTACGTCGAGAGAACCGGCGGCGCTGGAGAGGTTGTTGCCGCGCCTGTTGGGGGAATCAGGCCCGGTAGAACGCCTGATCTGGGAGGGGGAGTCCCGCCTGATCCGCTCTTGACGGTTGATTGCTCTGTTCAGGATTGCAGGCTGAGCAGGGTCTGGCGTTGTTCTACTGTGTCGCCGGGTTTGACGCGGATGCGCACCACGCTGCCAGCCCGTGGGGCTTTCAGTTCGTTTTGCATCTTCATCGATTCGAGGATGACCAGCACCTGGCCTTTTTGGACGGTCTGTCCTTCTTGAACGGGTACTGACACCACCAGGCCGGGCATGGGGGCCTTGAGGTGGAATTCTCCGCTTTCGGCTATGGCGTGGCTGGCAGCGGCACGCAGGCGTTTCTCGCGCTCGTCTTCCACGGTCATCACGTATTGGCGTCCTCGCAGCAACACCTGCCAGCCCTCTTCGGTTTCGTCAACAAAGGCCTCGTGGGAGGTGCCGTTCAGGATCAGGGAGTAGATGGGTTGTCCGCTGATCGAGACGAAGTCCACCTGCTGCACCTGCCCGTTGATGGCGATGCGATGTTCGTCCAGGATTTCGATCAGGTATTCTTTGCCGTTGATGGTGGTCACGTATTTCATGGTTCACCTGAGGGAGTTAGCGTTGCAGGCGTTCCCAGCGGCTGAGCCACTTCCAGTTGCTGGTGTCACGTGCGCCACGACGGACGATTTGGGCAGAACGTTGGGCGCGTTGATGGGCGACCAGTGTGCCGATGATGGCGGCGATCTCTGGCTGATATTCTTCGTCCTCTTCAGGGTTGCTGAGCGAGAAGCGGTCTTCCACGAAGCGGGTGTCGTATTGACCGGCCAGGAAGCGGGTGGAATCCAGCAGGCTCTGGTGGAAGGGGATGTTGGTGCGCAGACCCACAATGCGATATTCCTCCAGAGCACGGCGCATGCGCAGGATGGCCTGGGCACGAGTCTCGCCCCAAACGATCAGTTTGGCGATCAGGGGATCATAATAGGGGGTGATCTCCGAGCCAGCAAATATGCCGGTATCTACCCGCACACCGGGACCGGTAGGGACGATCATCTGGGTAATCCGACCCGTGGAGGGGAGGAAATTGTTGTAGGGGTCCTCAGCGTTGATGCGGCATTCAATGGCAGCGCCGTTGATTTTGATATCCTCCTGGCGATAGGAGAGAGGCCGCCCACGGGCGATGCGAATTTGCTCTTTGACAATATCCACGCCGGTGACCATTTCGGTAATGGGGTGTTCCACCTGCAGGCGGGTGTTCATCTCCAGGAAGTAGAAGTTTTTGTGGCGATCGACCAGGAATTCGATGGTGCCGGCATTGAGGTATTCCACAGCCTGGGCCGCCTTGATGGCCACGGCTCCCATGCGTTGTCGCAGGTCTTCGTCCATAAAAGGGGAAGGGGCTTCTTCGACCAGTTTCTGATGGCGACGTTGCAGGGAACAGTCACGCTCTCCCAGGTGGATCACGTTTCCATAGGCATCGGCCAGGATTTGGAACTCGATGTGTCGCGCGCCCTCTACCAGTTTTTCCAGGTAGACGTTGCCATCGCCAAAGGCTGCTTCGGCTTCGCGTCGCGCCGCCTGGAGCAGGGCTGGCATCTCCTCCAGGGAATTCACCCGGCGCATGCCCTTTCCGCCGCCGCCGGCTGTGGCTTTGATCAACAGGGGGAACCCGATCTTGGGGGCGATGGCCAGCAGTTCCTCGTCGGTCAGGTTGCCCACGTCCTCGGTGCCGGGCACTACCGGCACGCCGGCTTTGGAGACGGTGGCCCGGGCCACTGCCTTATCGCCCATGGCAGCAATGGCCGATGGCTTGGGGCCGATGAAGGTGATCCCGGCATCGGCACAGGCCTGGGCAAACTCCTCGCGCTCCGCCAGAAAGCCGTAGCCGGGGTGAATGGCGTCGGCACCGCACTGGCGGGCGATGTCAATGATCTTGTCAATGCGCAGATAGGAGTCGCGCGACGGGGCCGGCCCCAGCAGGTAAGCCTCATCGGCATAGCGGACGTGCAGAGCCTGACGGTCTACCTCGGAATAGACCGCTACGGTCTGAATGCCCAACTCGCGGCAGGCGCGAATGATACGGATGGCAATCTCACCACGGTTGGCGATCAGGACTTTGGTAAACATCGCTTTCTCCATAGGGGATCCAACTACAGGGGGATGTTGCCGTGTTTTTTGGGTGGGTTGCTGTCGCGCTTGTTGCTGAGCATCTCCAGGGCGTTGATCAGGCGTGGACGGGTTTCACGGGGCTCGATCACATCGTCCAGGTAACCGCGCTCGGCGGCCACATAGGGGTTGGCAAATTTGCGACGATATTCCTCCACCAGTTCTGCCCGGCGCCGGGCCGGGTCTTCGGCTTTCTCCAGTTCGCGGCGGAAGATGATATTCACCGCCCCTTCTGGCCCCATCACGGCCAGTTCGGCAGTGGGCCAGGCCACGTTAAAATCCCCGCGAATGTGTTTGCTCGACATCACGTCATAGGCCCCGCCGTAGGCCTTGCGGGTGATCACGGTCAGTTTGGGGACAGTGGCCTCGCAATAGGCGTAGAGCAGTTTCGCCCCGGCGCGGATGATCCCGCCGTGTTCCTGCACGGTGCCGGGCATAAAGCCGGGCACATCCACAAAGGTGACCAGGGGCACGTTGAAGGCATCGCAGGTGCGCACAAAGCGCGCTGCCTTCTCTGAAGCATGGATATCCAGCACTCCTGCCAGCACCGCCGGCTGGTTGGCCACGATGCCCACGGCATGTCCGCCCAGGCGGGCAAATCCGACCACAATGTTGGGCGCAAAGAATTCGTGAACCTCGAAAAATTCGCCGTTATCCACCACCCGGCGGATCACGTCCTTCATATCGTAGGGTTTGACGGGATCGTCGGGGATGATCGTATCCAGGGCTTCGTCTTCGCGCAGCGGATTATCGCCCGTATCCACGAACGGTGGGTCTTCCATGTTGTTCTGGGGCAGGTAACCGAGTAACTTGCGGATCAGATAGAGCGCATCGGCTTCGGTATCGGCCGCCACGTGACAGACACCGGACTTCTCGGCATGGACCGCCGCCCCTCCCAATTCCTCAAACGTCACTTCCTCGTGGGTGACGGCTTTGACCACATCCGGCCCGGTGACGAACATATACGAAGAGCCGCGCACCATGAAGATAAAATCGGTCAGGGCGGGAGAGTAAACCGCGCCACCGGCGCAGGGCCCCATAATGGCGGAAATCTGGGGGATCACGCCGCTGGCCAGGGTGTTGCGCAGGAAAATCTCGGCATAGCCGGCCAGAGAGACCACGCCCTCCTGAATGCGCGCCCCCCCGGAATCGTTCAAACCGATGATCGGCGCGCCGTTCTTCATAGCCATATCCATGATCTTACAAATCTTCTCCGCATGAACCTCTCCCAGGCTGCCTCCGAGCACAGTGAAATCTTGCGAAAAGACGTATACCAGACGACCATCAATGGTCCCCCAGCCGGTGACTACCGAGTCGCCAGGATACACCTGTTGATCCAGGCCGAAAGCACGCTCACGGTGCACGACGAAGCTGTCTATCTCGCGGAACGAACCTTTGTCGAGCAGCAGGTCCAGACGTTCGCGCGCCGTCAGACGCCCCTTCTTGTGCTGGGCTTCAATCCGTTCCGGCCCGCCGCCCAAACGCGCCCGGGCCTTGCGTTCACGTAGTTCTTGAATTCGATTGAGGTTGCTCATGGTTCTCTCTCTGGTGGAAGTAGTGAGCCGTTTTGGGATGCAGAAGATTGTAGACGATCAATACCACAACGACGCTGGTAAGGACAGAGAGACATGGCCAGTTGGGCGCGATAGCCCCAAACCAGACTCGATCTAGCCAGAACCAGGCCAGGTATCCGAACAGGTAAACCGCCAGCCAGCGACGGGAGTGTGGACGCCGGCCGCAGATTCGCTGTCCGATCAAGCCACCCGCGATCGTCCACAAGGTCGCCTTGAGCACGATATAGATCAACCCCGCCGGCCCAACCAACTCAGCCAGTGCCTGCCAGGACACCAGGGCGCTCCCTAACCACAGGGCATTCCAGGCTGTAAGGCATAACACCATCACCAGCAAAAGGGTTACAGGGAAGGGAGGTTTGTTCATTACGGACGATACCGCAACAGGTCTTTTTTGCCGAATTCGCCAATTTTCTCCGACCATTCGTCGAACTGGCCGTTATAGGGGCCGCGCTGTAGCAGATCGGGGTTGGCGAAAATATACTTCATGCCGATCGCCTGCAAATGGGCATCGGCGCGGCCAGCGCGCAGGGCCAGGAAGTAGGGATAACTGTTGATCAAACCGTCCATGTTTACAATCGTGCGGTCCTGGATGAAATACCCTACATTCCCGCCGCCGGTCATGCCGATCAGGGCACCTTCTTCGGTATTTGCCTCCAGAAAGGGCAACACATCCATATACGCTCGAACAGGGCGTTGAGCCTGCCAGGGCATGCGCTGGATCACCATGCTGGCAAAGGCCAGAGAGTAATATAGCGCCACAGCCGCCGTCACCGCCCACACCAGGGTTGGGCCGGAGAGGGGCCGCTTTTGCCCCTGCCTGGTTTTCCCGATGGCTCGCCGTAGGGGACGGGTCGCCAGGTCATAGAGCAAGGCGCCGCACAGGGTGACCAGGAGCATTTGGGTCACCCAATACCAGTCTTTATCGCCGGCATAGCCCTGACCGCGATAGTAGAACATCTGGGTGATTGCGCCGGCCAGGAGCAGGGGCAGGCCCATCGAGACCGCCGCTCGTCTGGCCCGTGAGGTGCGTGTAGCCAGAATGCTGATGGAGATGACAGCCATCAGGCCGATGGTCAGCCACAGGTTCCCGCCCAGAAGTTCGCTCAGGCGAGCCAGAGCCACCGTGATCGGCCCCCAGGCATTGATTCCCTCTTCTGCTTCCAGCCCCAGAAAGCCGGAGAGAAACTGGATCGGGTTCCCATAGGCCGATCCTTGCAGCGATCCCCACCAGTGCTTGATCTGACCGCTGACCGGCATGGGCGTGCCAAACAGGACCTGGTTGAACCCCATGTAGATCGCCAGCGCGCCGCCCAGGATGCCGTAATACCAGGCCGCTTCACGGATGACGATCTGCCAATTCAAAGAAGGACTTCTGCCCCGGCGCGCGGTCGTCACCCGGACGATTCCCGCTCCGAGGAGCACCAGCCCGGCGTAGAGGGGAAGAGCGCTTCGCGGCAACCCCGGCAGGTGGTTGCCGAGCCCCAGGCCGATCATCCCCCCTGACGTGATGGCACTGCCCAGTAGCGACACTCCCGCCAGTTGCAGCAGAGAACGCCCCAGGGGTGCCTGGAGGGGCTGATATTGCCCGAAGAGGAAGAACAGCAGGACATGCACTACCGTCCCCAGGAGGGCCAGGACCACGCCTGTGCGGGCATAGGTGAAGTAGGCGGGCAGCCCCAGTCGCAGGGCCAGGCTGAGGAAGGCCGCACTGACCAGCACCACCACGTCGAGCATCAGGCGGGTGCGGATCGGCGTGCCGCGCAGCACGATCCACGCCCCGGCCAGCAGAGTCAGGAAGATCGTGTCGAGGCGGCTAAACGTCACGGCAACGGCCAGCAAGCCCAGGGTCCAGATTCGACGCGTTGGGAGGGGACGCTCGGGCGGCAGATGTGATAGGGTCAGGAGAAACGCGCCGAGGGTCAGAGCAGTCAGTCCCGTTTCCAGTCCAAATTGCGTCACCCGCTCGTGGATGGCCCGGTCAAACACCCAGTAGCAGGCAGCCAGCACCGCAGCCGGCGTGGAAAGGGTCTGCCGCACCAGGCGGAAGATCAACACCCCCGTCCAGGCGCTGATCAGACCGCTGACCAGGAGCAGAACCCGCAGCGGGAGCACCAGGTCGAAGCGAGCCAAGGCAAAGATGGGCAGGCAGACCAGCATCCACAGGGGATGGTAACCGTTGGTGGGGTTGATGCCATCGAAGGTGGAGCCGCGCCCTTCGCTGATATTTTGGGCTACTTTGAAGTAGTAATAAGCATCGTCGCGGATAAACCACTGCGCGCCGAAATTGTAGCGATCAGATAGGGCGGCATAGGTATACAGCGCCAGGGTGAAGATCACCAGACTGATCTCAAACAGGCGGGGTCGGGTCATGGAATATCCAGGGTGATCTTGCCAAAGTTCTGGCCGTTCCACAGGCGTTCCTGGGCGGCGGCGGCTTCATGGAGTGGGAAAGTGGAGTCGAGCACCGGTTGGAGGGCGCCGCTGACCACCAGGTCCATCACAGTGACAAAGTCGCGAAGGGGGCTCATGGTGGAGCCGATGATGGAGAGGTGACGGGCAAAGATGTAGCGGTTGTCAATCTCAAAGCGCGGGCCACCGCTGTTACCCACAGTGAGCAGGCGTCCCCCTTTGCGCAGGCAGCGCAGGGAGTGCATGAAGGTCGTGCCGACGTTGTCTACCACCACGTCCACGCCGCGCTTATCGGTGGCCAGATAGACGGCTTTGGCCCAGTCTTCGTGTTGGGAGCGATCAATGGTCAGGTCGGCGCCCAGGGCCTGGGCTTTGGCCAGTTTTTCGGCATTGGAGCCGACCACGATAACGCGCGCGCCGGCCAGACGGGCGATCTGGATGCTGGCGGTGTTCACTCCGCCGCCGGCGCCGACGATCAACACCGTTTCGCCAGCCTGGAGGTGGCCACAGGTGATCAGGGAGTGCCAGGCGGTTTGATAGACCAGGGCGGCTGCCGCGGCCCGATGGAAGTCGAAATCGGCGGGCAACTTGTAGAGCTGGCGGATCGGCAGGCAGACGTATTGGGCATAGGTGCCAGGTACGGTTTCGCCGAGCAGATGCCAGTTGCGGCAGCGGTTATCCCAGCCGCTCAGGCAGTAGTCACAGTGACCGCAGCCCAGGTTGGCGTTGATCACCACCCGGTCGCCGGGTTTTAGATCGGTGGGTTGATCGGGTGGGGGGTGAATGGCTTCGATCTCGCCGGCGCCATCGGCGCCGTTGATATGCGGCAGGTTCAGTTTCAGGCCGGGCCAGCCGTTGCGCACCATAACATCCATGCGGTTCAGGGCGGCGGCGCGCAGGCGCACCAGCGCCTGGCCGGGTTGAGGTTCAGGGGTGGGGACCTCGGTGTATTCCAGCACCTCAGGCCCTCCATGTTGGCGGAACAGGACGGCTTTCATGGGGATTCTCCTGGTTGTTTTTTGCGGGCGATCACGGTCATCGAGCCGTTATCGCTGTAGAGGCTGAAGCGGTTGAGCAGGGCGATCAGAGGGCGTAGCCAGCGAGGCCCTTCAGCCGGCAGGCGGAACAGACGCCGGAACAGGAAGCCCAGGGTGGCGTATTGACCGGCGCGGCTGATTTCAAGCACCTCCCAGTTCCCGGCCAGGGCGCGGCGAATGGTGGCTGGTGACCAGTAGAAGACGTGTTCCGGAATCTTGAATGAAACCCAATTCCGCCCCGAAAGGCGCGCCAGCAGACTGGTGGGGTCGGGGGTGGTGATGGCCAGCAGGCCGCCGGGTTTGAGAAGGTGCCATACCGCCTGTAGCCACTCCAGGGGATGGTAGATGTGCTCGAAGGTGTCGAACGCCACCACCAGGTCAAACGTTTCCGGGGGATAGTCGGCGGTTTCGATCACCCCTTGCTGGATGCGGTCACCGAAGCGTTGCCGGGCTACCTGGACGATGTAAGCCGAGGGGTCCAGACCATAGACGTCGTAGCCTCGGGCCTGAGCCGCTTCGAGGAAGAAGCCGGCGCCACAGCCAATATCGAGCACTTTGCCAGGGGGCTGGTATTTGCCGATCTGATCCAGGCGGCGCGAGAAGGTTTTGATCCAGTTGGAGCGGGCGTCCAGATATTCGTCGTAGCCGCGACCGGAGACGGGCGAGACAAAATACTCCTGGCCGGCGTAGAAATCCAGAATGGCGGATTCGCTCAGCCGCGGGGAGAGGAAGAGCAATCCACACCCGGGGCAGGAAACCACCCCATAGGGCGAGAAGTCGTAGCGCAGGGTCGGTTCGAAAGCCGGTCCACACAGGGGGCAGGTGACTGCTTCGAGGTTCGCGGCAGGCGGGGGGGTGGAGGACGGACTCGTGAGGGGAGTCATTTTCGCTTCGTTCCTGAGGGGGGGTGACGATTATAACCGGCAAAGGCCGCCATCACGATTTTGTTGAGTTGAATCAGAGAGAGCCCCACCAGCAGCAGGCCAATCAGCAAGATCAGCCCGTCCCGCAGCGGGGCGGGAAGGAATTGAAGCAGGACGATGTAAAAGAATGTTTTCGCAACCCCCTGGGGGATGATGGGGGTGAGCAGTTTGGCAAAGCCCACGCCGGTCAGGAAGATGCCCAGGGCCAGCAACACCATCCAGGTTTTGGCCATCAGGCCGGGGTTGAGCCAGCGCCAGAACGAGGCACGGTAGAAGATTGCCAGCGTGTCCAGGAACATGCTGAGCAGGGCGGCCAGGTTCATGCGTCCCAGGCGGCCGAGGCGGTGGTAGGAAACCTGAACGGGTTGTTCCACGATGCGGTAGCCGAAGCGCAGGGCGGCGACCAGCAGTTCCAGGTCGAAGGCGAAGCGGCGCACCGAGACGCGCGGAACGGCGTTGACCAGCACTTCACGGCGGAAGAGTTTAATGCCGGTCTGGGTATCGGTGAGCGAGAGATCGAACAGGAAGGCTACCAGAGCCCGGTAGAGGCGGCTCAAGATACGCCGCAGGAAGGGAAACTGGTTGTCGTGCAGGTCTTTCACGCCGATCACCACGTCGGCCTGGGTTTCGTCCATGACTCGCAGCAGGGTGAGCAGGTTTTCTGGGGCGATCTCCAGATCAGAATCGAGGAAAGCCACCCGATCGGCGCGGGTCAATGCAAAGCCACGAAACAGGCTGGCGCCCTTGCCCCGGTTGATTTCGTTGCGGATGACCTGCACCGGTAAGCCATCCTGCATGGCCCGTTGACTTTCGGGGAAAGTATTGTCATCCGATCCGTCATCCACCACGATGATCTCATAGCGTAACCCCTCCAGCACCTGGCAGACACGATGGAGGTTGCGATAGATGTGCGCGCCTTCATTGAAGGCGGGCAGGATGACGGAGAGATCGAGGGGAGCAGAATCCATCACAGAAGCGAAGCATCTGAGGGGGAGTTATTCGAACCGCTTTCTGGGGGTGGAGAGGCATGCCTGGTCTTACCAGGCGGGAAATGAATGTGTATCCTGAACTCAATGTCTATCCACGGACCACGAATATCTCCTTCGTAGCGATAGGCTGGTGCCTGTGGGAATAGAAACAAGCGGGATGACATGCGCTCCAGTAAGGCCATGATCAGCGCCAGGCTGAGAGAGAATACCAGGATGGGACGGGCGGGAGAGGCCCACAGATCGCGCCAGCCCTCACCGGGGGTGAGAGGCCATTCTGGCAGGCTGAGGTTGGAAATCAGGTGAGCAACCGGTCTGCCGGCAAGGACGAGCGGGGTTGGTTGTGCCTCGGGGAGCAGACGCATCAGTTCAGAAGCAAGTTGCGCATCGCCTGATGGGAGGAAAATCAGGAAGGACTGGCCCTGAATCTGTTGGGGAAGCGTGGCGATTTCAGCCGGCAGGAGGGATAGGACACGATGGGGGATCAGGCCAGCGTTGCTCTGATAAGTGACGCTGTGGGCAACAGGATGGGATTCAACGAAAAAGATGACGGATGGCAAGGAGAGTTTACGGGCTATCCATGAGGCCATCTCTTCCAGGGTGAGGGGATATTCTTCCGGCATGCGCACAAAGTAGGTGTACCAGCCCAGGTACAGGAGCAGGCTCAGGATCAACCCCAGGGCGGCCTGTTCTACAGGCCAGCGCCGGTGGGTGAGAGGGAGAGAGCGAAGGGTTGCCTGAACCACAGAGGTTAACCCCAGCGCGTTGAGAATGGAGATGGCAGGGAGAATGGAGAGCATGTGGGTAGGACGGGGAGGGAAAGAACTGAGCACACCGAGCAGGAACCAGCCCAGCCAGAACCAGAGATTCACGATCAGGTATCCATGGCCTTTCCCTCTGCAGGCCAGGCCTAGTCCAAACAGGAAGAACAGGCCGCTCCCCGGATTGAGCAGGCCAGACAGGAGGAAGTGATCGCGATATAAAGCGGGATTAAAGAAGATAAAGATCGAGCGCAATATGCCGCGGAGCAGAAAGATGACGTAGTAACGGAGGTGGAAAAATCCTTCTACGTTTCCCACCTTCCAGGTGAAGGCTTGCTGGATGGCTTCCTCTCCAAAGATAGCCCGTCCATAAAATCCGCTGAGGAAACTGGATTCCACCAGTTTATAGTACAGAGAAGAAGGCGATTCACCGCTGAAACCATATACCAGGCGCGGCAGCACGAGCATCAGCCATCCTGCCAGGATAAGACCGGCCCAGGTGAGGGAAAGCCGCCATGAAATTCTGGCTTGCCAGGGCAGGAGAAGCAAGATGGTTAGCATAACCGGCAATCCCAGCCAGGCAGAAAAGTAGGTGTATGTGCCAATCCCGGCTGCCAGCCCAGCCAGCCAGAGGAACAGATGGCTGCCCTGGCGTATTCCTGTGCTGAAAAGATAGAGCGCCAGCGCGACAGGAAAAAGCGATTGGGAATTATTGTAACCCAGGCGGGCAAAACTCAGGTAATAGGGATTGGCGATCATCAGGATACAGGCCAGGATCGCTATACGTCGGCTGAACAGGTCGCGTGTCAAAAGATACAGGGGAAAGATAGAGAGAGAAGCCGCCAGAACAGAGGCAAATCGCCATCCCCACAGGTTAATGCGGGTCCAGCGCATGATCCAGCCCTGAACCATTGAACTGGCAACGGGAAAGGAATACACGCCGGAATCAAAGGGAACAGGACGATATTTTCCCTGAGCAATGGCAGAGGCGGTTTCCCAGAATGCCCCTTCATCTGGGATGATCGAGGGAGGAATATCCTCAAGGGCATAGGCTCCCCAACCGATCGCCAGAGCAAACAGTGCCAGCATCCAGGCACCATCGGCAAGGCCTGCGGTTGGGCGAAGCCGGATGAAAGTTGCCTCCCGTTTCCACAGCAGGAGAGAAACGGACAAAATGGAGGTCAACCACAGGAACAGACCAGCGTAAGAGAAGGCATGGAAGGCCAGTTCCAGCAAGAACAGCGATAGAGCCGCCACGACTCCGGCCAGGCGTATCCCCAGGTAGCGGGAGGGGAGGGTGGGCCGGTCAGGGGAAGGCACATCAGGGGTCGCCTGTGGAGCTGCCAGGGGCGGGAAAGAGCGCACAAACAGACCTGTCCCGACCAGGGCCAGGAGCAACCCGATCAGAAGGTTGATTGGATTGTTCAGGTCCAGATGCAGGGCTCGATTCAGGTTGTCTATTCCTTCCAGAATAGCGGGATGGCGAAGGAGGGGAATGACATCTCCCATGATCCCGAAACCTGTCCATGCCAGGGCGGTGCTGATGATCAGCCAGAACGGTCTGGTCAGTTTGGTCGTTCCCAGGCTTTGCCACCAAGACAGCACCCCTGAAATCTCCCGACGGTGCAAGATTCGCTTTGCATGTTCCCAAAGTCCAACCGCTTCTGGCATCTGAGAGGGAGTAGGGTGATCGTTCTGTTCCATAAAGGCATGCCTTTCCTCGGCCTTTTCTCTGGCTGGATCACCTTCTGGAAGTGTGGGTTATCCAGCTAGGTGTGGCGTCAGGCTGGTTTAGCGCAACCCCAATTCCAGGCGGCTGATCACCAGACGTTGAATCTCGCTGGTGCCTTCATAGATTTCGGTGATTTTGGCATCCCGGAAGAAGCGTTCCACAGGCAGGTCGCGGCTATATCCCATGCCCCCGTGGATCTGCACTGCGGCATGGGCGCAGAACATGGCGGTTTCCGAGGCGAATAGTTTGGCCATCGAAGCCTGCAGGGTGAAGCGCTCGCCGGTGGTTTTGGCGCGTTCTTTGGCCAGAGCGGCGTTGTAGACCAGCAGGCGGCTGGCTTCGATGCGGGTCTTCATATCAGCGATCTTGAAACTGATCCCCTGAAACTCGCCGATCTTGTGCCCAAACGCCTCGCGCTGCCGGGCATATTCCACGCTGGCTTCATAAGCCGCCTCAGCGATGCCCAGGGCCTGGGCGCCGATGCCGATCCGCCCGGTATCCAGGACGTTCATGGCGATCTTGAAGCCCTCGCCTTCTTCGCCCAGGCGGTTTTCCACTGGAATGCGGCAGTCTTCAAAGATCAACTCGCTGGTAGCCGAGGCGCGAATGCCCAGTTTGTTTTCTTCCTTGCCGCGGCGCAGGCCGGGGGTATTCGCTTCCACAATAAAGGCAGTGATCCCTTTGGCTTTCTTTTCGGGATCGGTCATCATGAAGACCACGATGTAATCAGCTACCGGTCCGTTTGTCACCCAGGATTTGATTCCATTCAGGAGGTAGAAATCCCCTTCGCGGCGAGCCCGGCTGCGCATGTTGGAAGCGTCTGAACCGGAAGAAGGTTCGGTCAGGGAATATGCGCCAATGGCTTTGCCAGAAGCCACCGGGACCAGGAATTTCTTTTTCTGTTCTTCCGTTCCAAACGTCAGGATGCCATGACAGAAGAGGGAATTATTGACCGACATCACCACCCCGTGAGCCGCGTCTACTTTGGAGATTTCCTCCAGCGCCAGGACATACGACAGGGTATCCAGCCCAGCCCCGCCGTATTCTTCGGGGACTTCAATGCCCATGAAACCCATCGCTCCCATTTTGCGAATGGTCTCATAGGGAAACTCTCCGCTCTCGTCGAAGCGGGCAGCAATGGGAGCGATCTCCTTTTGGGCAAACTCGCGGGCGGTATTGCGGATCATGCGATGCTCATCAGAGAGAGGAAACAAGGCTGTATCGCTCATTGAGGCGCCTCCAGAGGGAAGAAGATGCATCCATGATTATACCGCCAGCAGAGCAGGGAGGAAACGCCGGGGGGGTGTGAATATCCCTTTTGACTTTGGCGGGTATCTTTCTGCAGGAAGCGAGTATACTTGGGCTGGCCGGAGTTGCACCCTGGTCGGTGTGCCTTCTCCCGGCGCCTTGGGAAATATGATCACAGGAGATAGATTATGGCGACCATTCAGTCCATTCACGCTCGCGAAATTCTGGATTCTCGCGGCAATCCTACCGTTGAAGTGGAGATTCGTTTGAGTGACGGTTCCTTCGGACGCGCAGCAGTGCCCTCGGGCGCCTCTACCGGCATCCACGAAGCCCTGGAATTGCGCGATGGCGACAAAAAGCGCTATCTGGGCAAGGGCGTTCTGAAAGCGGTGGAACACGTCAACGGCCCAATCGCCGCTGCCCTGATCGGCAAAGATGCCCGGGATCAGGAAGCAGTGGATCGCACCCTGCTCGATCTGGATGGAACCCCCAACAAATCAAAACTCGGCGCCAATGCCATTCTGGGAGTCAGCCTGGCAGTAGCACGCGCGGCAGCCGCTTCCCAAAATGTACCCCTGTATCGCTATCTGGGTGGCTCAGAAGCGAACCTGCTCCCCGTGCCCATGATGAACATCTTGAATGGGGGTGCTCATGCCAACTGGCAGGGGACTGACTTTCAAGAATTCATGATTGCTCCAGTGGGCGCCTCCAGTTTCCGTGAAGCCCTGCGCTGGGGCAGTGAAGTCTATCATGCGTTGAAAGGTGTCTTGAAAGAAGGTGGCCACAGCACCGGCGTGGGCGATGAAGGCGGATTTGCGCCAACCTTCGAGACCAACCAGCAGGCTGTAGAAGCCATCTTGAAGGCCATTGAGAAAGCCGGTTATCGTCCCGGTGAAGATATTGCCCTGGCTCTTGATCCGGCAGTCAGCGGCATTTATCAGGATGGCCTCTACCATCTGCGTACTGAAGGACGCAGGGTCTCTTCGGCTGAACTGGTTGATCTGTGGAAAACCTGGATCGAACGCTACCCGATCGTTTCCCTGGAAGACGGCCTGGCCGAAGACGATTGGGAAGGATGGGCCCTGCTGACCCAAACCCTGGGCGAGAAGGTGCAACTGGTGGGTGATGACCTCTTTGTCACCAATGTACAGCGCATTGAGCGTGGCATTCGTGAGAAATGCGGAAACTCTGTGCTGATCAAACTCAACCAGATCGGCACGCTCACCGAGACCATCGCTGCCATTCGTCTGGCTCATCAGGCTGGCTGGACCGCCATGGTCTCCCATCGTTCTGGCGAGACCGTGGATTCCTTCATTGCCGACTTCACCGTAGCCATGCGCACGGGTCAGATCAAGACCGGCGCTCCCTGCCGTGGCGAGCGAGTAGAGAAGTATAACCAGTTGTTGCGCATTGAAGAGGAACTGGGTGCATCGGCCACCTATGCTGGCCGCTCGGCCTTTGCGAGGTAAAGTTTTGCTTTGCAGGGGCAGGGAAACATCCTCTGCCCCGGAGATTGTCGTAAGCGATCATGCCAACCGTAAAGCTTTTCGCCGGTTTACGGATGGCTGCAGGGATCCAAGAAACCCATCTGGCAGGCGATACCCTGCGGGCCCTGTTGACACGCCTGGTAGAGGAATTTCCTGCCTTAAGGCAGGCACTCTTCGATGGCGATGCTCTGCGCTCTCATGGGGTGATTACCCTGAACGGCCATCCGACTCTTGACCTGAACGCTTCTCTGAACGAATCCGACGAGGTGGCGATTTTCCCGCCCATGGCGGGTGGCGACTCGCTTTTCCCCCTTCTTTCGTTGAGAGTCATCCCAGGAGATATCCATGAATGGTTGGAATGGAACAATTCTAGAGGTAGACCTGACCACTCTTACCAGCAAGACCTATCCGCTGGATGAGGAGATGGCACGGCTCTTTGTAGGAGGCCGCGGCCTGGGTGCACGCCTGTTGTGGGACCTGGTTGGTCCGGAGGTCGATCCGCTTAGCCCGCAAAATGTCCTGATCTTCACCAACGGCCCACTCACTGGCACCGGTTATCAAACCAGCAATCGTTTTTCCGTCACCACGAAAAGCCCCCTCACCGGCACTATCCTGGATGCGAACTCTGGTGGATTTTGGGGCATGCAATTCAAGCGCAGCGGTTATGACGCGCTGATTGTGCGCGGCCGGGCAGAGAAGCCGGTCTGGATCGAGATCAAACATGGCGAGGTTCGTTTTCACGATGCCGGTGAGTTATGGGGTCTGGGGGTTTTTGCCGTCAGCGAGCGACTGGGGCAGGATGACCACAAACGCAATGTACTGTGTATCGGCCCGGCCGGGGAGAATCTCAGCCGCATTGCCGCCATTATGAACGATCGCCAGCGTGCCCTGGCGCGCGGTGGCCCCGGTGCGGTTATGGGCAGCAAGAATCTCAAAGCGATTGTGGTCGAAGGAAATGCCCGCCCGACGATGGACGACAGAGAGCGATTTAAGTTCCTGCTCTATGAGACGCGCAAACTTCTGGCCGCCAGTCCCCTCACCAGCCAGGCGCTGCCGGAATTCGGGACAGCCGTCCTGATGAACATTATCAACACCATCGGTGCCCTGGCCACGCGTAACCATCAGCAGGTGCAATTTGAAGGGGCTGAGGCGATCTCGGGCGAAGCCCTGACCGAGAAATACCTGGTGAAAAACGCTGCCTGTTGGGCCTGCCCGATTGGGTGTACTCGCATCAGCCGAACAGAAAAGGTGGAAGGGGAGGGGCCAGAATTTGAAACCATTTGGGCGTTTGGCGCTCAATGTGGCATAGACGATCTCGAAGCCATTATTGAGACCAACTCGCGGTGCAACGACCTGGGCCTGGATACCATCTCGACCGGTTCCACCATCGCCTGCGCCATGGAATTGACCGAGAGGGGCTATCTTGACTCTGATCTACGTTTCGGGCGTGCCGATCTGTTGACCCGTACTGTGGAAGACATTGCCTATCGCCGCGGTCTGGGCGATGACATGGCTGAAGGTTCGCTACGCCTGGCGACCAAATATGGCCATCCCGAACTCTCCATGTCGGTCAAGGGCTTAGAGCTGCCGGCCTACGATCCGCGTGGCTTACAGGGACAGGGATTGCTATATGCTACCTCCAATCGGGGTGGCTGCCATATGCGCGGCAATATGATCGGCCTGGAAGTGTTGGGATTGCCCAAGTTGATCGATCGCTTCCAGGTACAGGGCAAGTCCAGTTTCGTCATCCTGCATCAGAACATCAACGCCGCCATTGACTCGCTGGTGATCTGCAAATTTACCCATATGGGTGTGGCCGAGGAATATTTTGCTCGTGTGCTCAGTGCTGTGACCGGCGTCTTGTATACCACCAGCGACCTGATTAGAGTGGGCGAGCGCGTCTGGAACCTGGAGCGATTGTACAACCTGCGGGAAGGTTTTACCGCCAGAGATGACACGTTGCCCCCGCGGCTGCTCACCGAAGCCCCCACCGATGGCCCATCAAAGGGATGGGTCTCGCACCTTGAACCCATGCTCAGGGAATATTATCGTACCCGCGGCTGGGACGAGAAGGGCGTGCCTACCCGACGGAAACTGGCCGAACTGGAACTGGATAATCTGGTATAGTCCCTCAACTGCTTCAGGAGAGTGAACCATGATCGATCCACGCATTTACGAGATGTTTCGCGAGATCGGACGCGATCTGTTTGTGAGCGGCCTAATTTCCTCGCATGGCGGGAATATGTCTATTCGTCTGGGGGATCGAGTGATTATCAAACGCCGCGGAGCCATGCTGGGGAATCTGAAACCCCATGATTTGATTGAAACCGGTCTGGAGAAGAACGATAGTGGCGTGGCCCTGGCTTCTACTGAATTGCTGGTGCATCGCACGATTTACATGAATACGCCGGCGTTGGCCATCGTTCACTGCCACCCGCGCACGGCGATTGCTTTTTCTCTCTCCCGCGACGAATTGGTGCCGATTGACAACGAGGCTTCTTACCTGCTCAAAAAGGTGCCGGTCATTGCCGAGGAATTCGCTTCTGGAACGCCGCAAATGGCCCAAAAACTGGCTGATGCCCTCCGTAACTATAAAATTGTCATGTTGCGAGGGCATGGGAGTTTCGCGATTGGGCAGACCCTGGACGAAGCCTTCCACTGGTCTACTACCCTGGAGGAGTCCTGCCAGATTGAACTGGCCGCCCGGTTGATCAACGAACCGTTTATCGAATATCGCAAGATGAGCGACGCCTACGTCAAATTTTAGACTCTGTTCCAGGGGTGTCGGCGAGGCCTGCAGAACTCTTTCCAGATCGAGGAGGGGTTCAGTTCTGGGCGTGCCTTCTCTAGCACGCAGACAGGCTCTAGGGGTGTGTCCCAAAAACGTCGGGGGAGGGGGAGCATGGTGGAGGGGTGATGTTGGGGTAAAATCGAGAGGGAACGGAGGTCCTCCCAACCACTTCCCATGCAGATGACCCGGTCAAACGGAGACAATCTCGGCCTGGCCCGTTCGGACGGCAGTTCAACTGCCGTCCGAACGTCTGAGAAAGAGACCTGGGCCGCATTCCGCTCTACCGCCTGACTCGCCCCCAAAATCCCGACAAAATTGGGACACACCCGGCTCTAGTCTGTCCTTAAGTCTGGCTCTTTTGCAGAAAAGCCTGCAGGGGATGATCGCCTCGCAGGCGAGCGTGGATGCGCGTGCCGGTGGGGAGTGAGTGCGTGTGCGCCTTGATGGCGTGCACGATTTGCCCGGAGTTCAGGCGCAGACGATAGAGGTTGAACGCGCCGCGGAAGAAACATTCGGCAATCACACCGTTGCTGGCCCCGTTTTCGGCTGGTTCAAAGTCAATATCATCGGCGCGCACGGCGATCTCCACTGACGCCCCCAGTGGGAAAGAATGATGCTGATAGAGCCATCCCAGTTCGGTTTCGATGCCTTCCGGGCGAGCAAAGCCGCGCAAAAAGTCGCTATCTCCCATAAATTGGGCGACGAAACGGGTGGCTGAAGCGTGGAAGATTTCCTGGGGCGTGCCGATCTGCTCGATTCGTCCCTGCTGCAGAACTGCCAGCCGATCCCCCATAAACAGGGCTTCGTCCTGATCGTGCGTGACGAAGACCACGGTCGCCTGCATACTCTTCAGAATATGGCGCACCTGTTCGCGCATCTCCAGGCGCAGATCCGCATCCAGACTGCTGAACGGTTCGTCCATTAAGACCAGTATCGGGCGCGGCGCCAGGGCGCGAGCCAGCGCCACCCGTTGACGTTCTCCACCTGAAAGGGCATGGGGATAGCGTTTGGCTAGCCCTTCCAGACCTGTCAGTGAAAGCATCTCCTCCACCCGTTCCTGTTTGGCCTGGCGAGACCAGCTGCGCAGCCCAAAGGCCACGTTCTGCCACACGGTGAGATGGGGGAACAGAGCATGATCCTGAAAGACCATCCCGATCCCGCGCCGTTCCGGGGGGAGGAACACGCCCGGTCCGCTGACCACGTGTCCGTTGATGATGATTTGACCCCAATCGGGGCGATCCAGCCCGGCGATCAGGCGCAGGATGGTGGTCTTGCCGCATCCGCTGGGGCCGACCAGGGAGAGAATTTCCCCATCCTGCAAAGAGAAGGTGACATGTTCCACGGCCGGAATCGCCGAACCAGGAAACCAGCGAGTCAATCCCTGTACCTCAAGACGGATCATGGAAAATGCGCTCCCTACGCAACAGGAATGAAAGAGGAACGGCAGAAATCAAGACCAGGATCAACGCTGACGGGGCCGCCTGGACGTAGAACCCTTCGGAGGCCCACACCCAGACCCGCACTGCCAGCGTATCGAATCCGGCCGGGCGGAGCAACAGCGTGGCTGGCAACTCTTTGAGCGAGGTCAAAAAGACCAGCGCACCACCGGCCAGCAACCCTGGCAAGATCAGCGGGAGGGTGATCTGGATCAGGGTCAACAGGGACGTATGCCCCAGGGTGCGAGCCGCCTCCTCCAGGGAGGCGGAAAGCCGGCTGAGAGCCGCTTCCGCCGCTCGAACCGCCTGCGGCATGTGACGTACGACATAGGCCATCAGGATGGGGATAGGCGTGACATACAGAAATGGCAGGAAACGATTGATCAGCAATACCAGACTCAGCGCAATCACCACGCCAGGCAAGGCATAGCCCACCTGACATACTCGCGCTAGGGAGCGGGAAAGACGCCCTGGATAACGCACCGAGAAACGAGCCACCGGTATGGCCAGCGCAACTGCCACCACAGCCGCCAGAAGAGATGTCCACAGGCTATTCCAGAGGTAATTACCCATTCCCTGCGAACCGGTGCGCATGACCTGATTCAGCGTTTGCGAGTCTACCAGCGCCTGAACGCTCCAGACCATTAACATCCCTATCGGAACCAGCAAACTGATGGCGATCACGCTCAGTACAAATAGCAGGGCTGGCGCTTTCCAAAACCGCAGTGCGATCAACGGTGCTGGACGCCAGGTGCTCTCCATTTGTGTAAAGCGTGCTTCACCCTGCAGGTGCAATTCTGCCCAGAGCAACACAATCGCCAGGGCCACCAGCACGCTGCTCAGGATAGAAGCCGCCGAACGATCGTATCGCCCGGCCAGTTGCACGAAAATCGCCGATGAGAACGTTTCGTAGCGCAGCAAAGCCACAGTTCCATACTCGGCCAGCACATCTAGCGCAACCAGGAGCGCTCCGGCCAGCACACCCGGACGCAACAGAGGTAAAGTGACCTCCCAAAACGTTTGCCAGGGAGTGCGACCCAGCGTGCGTGCCGCCTCCTCAAATAGAGCGTGCTGTGAGCGGAAGGCGGCTCCGCTCAACAGATAGACGTAAGGATACATAAAGAATGTCAATACAAAAACAGCGCCGCTTAATCCCAGGGGGGAGGGTAGAGGCGGGGCAACCCCCCAGAGCGATTCGAGCGTTTGCCAGAGCAGCCCGCCGCGGGGTCGCAGTAATGCCAGGTGAACAATAGCGCCCAGATAGGTAGGGATGGCCAGTGGCATGGCCAGCATCCAGCGCCAGAGCTTGCGACCAGGGAGGTCGGTTCGCTCTGTGAACCAGGCCAGGCTGACACCGAGCAAAGTGGTTCCGCTGGTGACCAGGCATGCTAGAATCAGGGTGTTGCCCAACAGTTTCCACAGGCGCGCCTGGAACAGTCGTTGCCAGTCCAGCGGGTCGGCCCCGGCGGCGCGCAGGAAAAGATAGATCAGCGGAATGGCAACGAACAGGGCCACCAGCCCCGCGGCCATGGCCAGGCGGAGACTGGTGACATATTTTATCATGAGCAGGGAGCGAGTTGAAACGGGCAGTGAGCGTTGCATGGTATCAGGGCAATCCAACCGCTTCGATCAGATCGAAAACGGCCTCGAGATCCTGGGTCGCCGCAATCACATTGACATCGGCCAGACGAAACTCATTCAACGGGGCCACTTCCTCGCGAGCCGGCACGCCGATCCGCAGCGGATACTCATAGTTTTGATCGGCAAACAACCGTTGACCTTCCTCCGAGACCAGAAAGTCCAGGAACGCCTGGGCGGCTGGCAGGTTGGAAGCGCCTTTCACGATGGCAGCGGCTGTAGCGTTGGTGATCAGGCCAATTTGTCCCTCTCCTTGGTCGGGATAGACCACGCCTACGTGGCTACCCTCAGCCCTTTGCAGGTGATAATAATAGTGGTTGACCAGGCCGAGTTTGAATTCGCCTGCCCCTACGGCCTTGCGCACGTCGGTGTGACCGCCGAAGAAGGTCACCTGATTATCCATCAATCCTTTCAACCAGGCGGCAGTTTGTTCCTCGCCGATCAACTGGCGCATGACCGCGATCTGAGCCTGCATCGAGCCATTGGTGGAACCGGCGGCGGCGATCTGTCCTTTCCACTTTGGATCGGTCAGATCGAAGATCGACCCGGGAAGTTCGTTCGGTGTGACCAAATCCTCGTTGAACATAATCACCCGGGCACGGCGGGTTAGTCCGATCCATAACTGATCTGGACCAATGAATTCGGCCGGGAATTGATCCACTCCCTGGGGCAGGTAAGGTTGAAGTAGACCGCGTTGTGCCACCGCTTGAATGGTGAATAATTCGGTGGTGATAAACACATCCGCCTGAGGATTGGCCTGCTCTTCCATCAAGGCGTTGGCCAGTTCGCTGTTGCTGCCCGATTTGAGCAAAACTTCTACCTGCGGGTAACGAGCCTGGAAGGCCTCCAGCACTGGCTTCAGCAGGGCCTCAGATCGTCCCGAATAGATCACCAGTTTCCCACCGATGGGTGTTTCCTGGCCAGAAGGAGTGGCAGGCTCAGTAGATGGTGGCTGCGGCGATGGGGGGACGGGAGACGGTGATGTTGTGCTGGCCGAACATGCCACCAGCACCAGCGTAAGGACGGTCAACAACGTATTGCGCAAAAGAGACATGGGTGAAATTCCTCCTGTGAGAAAGTCATGGGTATAGGTGATGGGCAAAATATAGCCAGGATCCCACCGGAATAATAGTGTTTTTTATCATAATTTTGATAATAATTCTATCATGGTCTGGGTGATTTTTGTCATATTTTTGACAAAAATTATACATTTGGAGACTGAAGAAGGGAAGAACACAGGACAGCAGGCCGTGAACATGGCCTGAAAAGCAGGGCAGCAACTCGAGATCCTGCACCATAAAAGACCGGTCACGTTATAATCAGGCCAGTTAACTTCACCCAACGTTCACGCTCGATGGCTGGCAAACCGGATAGGCTGTGTCGTTACACCAGCCCACAGATTGGGTTTTTACAATGTGTACTATCAGAGTCTGCAACTGCCGGCCAGCAGCAGGTTCAGCGGTAGGGAGGTGCAGGGCTGATACCCCATTTCCATCTAGTTTTCTGGAGGTCATATGGCAACTGCAAGCGCAACAAGCATGGTCAACGATCGAAGAGAGATCTTCGGCTGGGCAATGTATGATTGGGCCAATTCTGCCTTCAGCACCACGGTAGGTACAGTGTTTTTAGGCCCCTACATTGCGGCGTTAACAGCCGAGGCGGCGAAGGCCTATCCTGATGGAAACGCTCGCTTTCTGGGAATCCCGGTGGCTCCTGATTCGTTTTTTCCTTACTGCGTTTCCATTTCTGTAGGCTTGCAGGTGCTCTTCCTGCCCATTCTGGGGGCCATTGCAGATTACTCTCATGCTCGCAAACGCATGATGCAACTGTTTGCCACCATCGGTGCAGTGGCAACCCTGCTATTGTTCTTGGTCACTGATGGGCTGTGGTGGTTAGGTGGTTTGCTCTACATCGTTGCCAATTTGGCCTTTGGCGCCGCCATTGTCTTCTATAACGCCTATCTACCCGATATTGCCAGCGAAGACCAGCGCGATCGGGTGTCTTCCTATGGCTGGGCACTGGGTTATCTGGGCGGAGGCATTCTGCTGGCGCTCAATCTGGCGTTTTACCTGTTCAGTGATAGCCTGGGCGTGCCTGGGTCTCTGGCGGTGCGCATCAACCTGGCCTCTGCTGGCGCGTGGTGGTTGGGTTTTTCCTTTTTTACCTGGGCGCGCTTGCGTTCCCGTCGGCCGGCTCGTGCCCTTCCCAAAGGCGAGACCTATCTCAGCATTGGCTTCAAACAACTGGCCCGCACCGCTCGCGAATTGAATCACTTTCCTGAAACCTGGAAGTTTTTGCTGGCTTACTTCCTCTACAACGATGGCATTCAGACGGTGATCGCCGTCTCCTCCACCTTTGCCGCCGCGCCGATCGCTCGGGGAGGAGTGGAATTGGATACTCAAACCCTGACCGCCGTCATCCTGATGATTCAGTTTGTGGCTTTCTTCGGGGCTCTGCTGTGGGGTCGCCTGGCGACCTGGGTGGGTGCCAAGCGCGCCATCCTGATCAGCCTGGTGATCTGGTTGGGAGTGGTGCTCTATGCCTATGGCGGTCTCAAAGGGGATACCCGTGTGCTGGAATTCGTTTTGTTGGGTGCGGTCATCGCCCTGGTATTGGGAGGGTCACAGGCCATCAGCCGGAGCCTGTTTGCCCAGATGATCCCCACCGGTAAGGAGGCCGAGTTTTACTCCTTCTACGAGGTCAGCGAGCGCGGCACCTCCTGGACGGGTCCCCTGATCTTCGGCCTGGTCAACCAGTGGTTTGGCAGTCTGCGCTATGGCATTCTGGCCCTGATTTTCTACTTTATGGCTGGCCTGATCATCCTGCCTTTTGTGAATGTAGGCAAGGCCATGGAGGACGTGAAACGCTATAACCTCACCTATGCAGATCGTTAGGGTGTGCAGAAAAGGAACAGGAAGGACCGGGGAGATGCCCCGGCCCTTTTCTTTTCGACTCTCTCGGGTGGACTTCTGGCTCCGTGAAGGTTCCTCCTCGCTTCGGACTCACGACAGGCGGGAGAAGAAACGATGCATCTTCTCGATCCCCCGCTCGATCACTTCCATCGAAGTGGCGTAACACAGGCGCAGATACCCTTCGCCCCCCGGTCCGAAATCCGTCCCAGCCAGCAGAGCCACACCCTCTTCTTCCAGGAGGCGCATCTGAATCTCCCGGGCGGGCAAACCGAACGACTTGACGTTGGGGAATACGTAGAAGGCCCCCTGTGGCTTTTGAGCGTGCACGCCGGGGATGGCATTCAGTAAGTCCACCATCCGATCGCGCCGCTTCTGGTATTCCGTCACCATCTCTTGCACGAAATCTTGAGGGCCGGTGATGGCCTCCATGCCGGCATATTGGGTGAACATGGCCGTGCAACCCACAGAATGAGTCAGCAGCAATTCCAGCCGTTCGGCCAGGGCTGGGGGGGCAATCGCATATCCCAATCGCCAGCCGGTCATGGAAAATGCCTTCGAGAACCCGTCGGCGATGATCGTGCGTTCCAGCATACCGTCAATCGAGGCAATGCTGGGAGCGGAGTCCAGACCGTCGTATACCAGGCGGGAGTAGATTTCATCGGCCAGTACCCAGGCGCCATACTTCTGAGCCTGGGCGGCGATGTGTTTCAAATCTTCCCGGGGGATCACGCCGCCAGTGGGGTTGGCCGGCGAGTTCAGGATGATCAGTTTGGTTTTGTTGGAAATTTTGGCGTCAAAATCGTTCAGGTCGAACGAAAACTGATTTTCTTCGCGCAGGGTGACGGGCACTGGCGTCCCGCCTGCGACCAGGATCATCGCCCGGTAGGTCGGAAAACCCGGATCGGGATAGATCACCTCGTCGCCCGGTTCAACCAGGGCCAGGGTGGGGAAGAACAGCCCGGGTTTCGAGCCGGGGCCGACCACGACCATATCGGGGGTGATGGTGATTCCCCGTCGGCGTCCGGCATCCTCGGCAATCAGTTCTCGCAGGCGCATCAGTCCGGCGGGAGGCGTGTAGCGGGTCAGTCCCTCCTCGATGGCAGAGATCCCGACCTGGGCGATGTGCGCCGGGGTGCGGAAGTCCGGTTGTCCCAGTTCCAGGTGGAGAATCTCCCGTCCCTGGCGTTCCATTTCCAGGGCCCGTCCCAGAACGGCATAAGCCCCTTCCGGCTCCAGGTGGATGACGCGTTCGGCGAACATTATGAACCTCCTACACTTTGGGCAACACGATGGAATGTTGTTTCTGATATTTCCCTTTTTTATCGGCATACGAGGTTTCGCATTCCTCGTCGGCTTCCAGGAACAAGACCTGGGCGATCCCCTCGTTGGCATAGATTCGGGCCGGCAGGGGAGTGGTGTTCGAGATCTCCAGTGTCACATACCCTTCCCATTCCGGTTCAAAGGGCGTGATGTTGACGATGATCCCGCAGCGGGCGTAGGTGGATTTTCCAACACAGATGGCCAGCACATTGCGCGGGATGCGGAAGTATTCCACTGTGCGCGCCAGCGCAAACGAATTGGGCGGGATGATGCAGACCGCGCCTTTGAATTCCACCATCGACCGGGGATCGAAATTCTTGGGATCGACGATCGTGGAGTGGACGTTGGTGAAGATCATGAACTCGTCGGCTACACGGATGTCATAGCCGTAGGACGATACCCCATACGAGATCACGCCTTGACGCACCTGACTGTCTACAAACGGCTCGATCATTCTGTGTTCCAGCGCCATCCGGCGAATCCAGCGATCCGATTTCAAACCCATTCAAGACTCCTCACGAAGGATGGTTTTTCCACCTGCCTCAGGTTGTGTGCGGCCGATGTTTGCCTTTTGCCCGAGATCGCCAACATCCCATCCGCCGCCTGCACCTGCCCGGGATTGTGGACGTCCCCGTCCGCCACCTGTACCTGCCCGGGATTGTGGACGTCCCCGTCCGCCGCCTGTACCTGCCCGGGATTGCGGTCGTCCCCATCCGCCGCCTGTACCTGCCCGGGATTGTGGACGTCCCCATCCGCCGCCTGTACCTGCCCGGGATTGCGGACGTCCCCGTCCGCCGCCTGCACCTGCCCGAAATCGCGGACGTCCCCATTCGTGCTATGGAATGACAAACGCCACGCGAGTTAATTGGCCCGATTTTACTTCAATTTGACGATCGTACAAACCCTTTCTGATCTCACAAACCAGGCGATACAGGCCTTCGGGCAGGTCCCCCAGGGCGCCGTTTTCCTGTCCATGTGAGAAAGTGGCTTCGTAAGTGTTCAAAAAGTAAATGTGCTCGCTGGAACCATCGGGAGTCAACCGGCGCACTGTGCAGCGTGCCGGGCGAAACTCACCTCGGGCGTTCACCACTGCGATCGCCAACACCCCTCGACCGGGACGCGGCTGCAACCACAGTTCTGGGTTAACCGTGGCGTCGTACTCTTCTACCTGACCCAGGCGCACTTCAAAATGCAGATGACTGCCCAGAGCGCTGCCGCTGGCGCCAACCTGGCCGATTGGCTCTCCTGCCCTCACGATCTGACCGGGTTGCACTTCAATCCTGGAAAGGTGTGCGTAAAGAGTAAACAGGTCCTGGCGGTGGCGCAGGACGATCAGGTTGCCATAAAAATTGCGCCAGGGGCTGTAAATGGCTTTCAGGTCTGGGCCGGCGAAGATCACCTCCCCTGTCGCCGCTGCGTAGACCGGCGTGCCAGCCGGATTGACGAACTCTACACCGTGGTGAGGGTCTCGCCTCCCATGGGCGGTGGAGCCGAACGGATAGGTGCGAGCGATGGTGTCGTTGGCCGGCGGCCGGATAGGACGCTGTAAGGGAAACGGGCTCGCTTCCACGCAAAATGCCTGGGTGTAGGGATCGCACGGGGACGGCGTGGCCGGCTGGGGCGTCCAGGCAGGAGTCACCGTGGGTGAAAGAGGGGTAGGGGAGAGCAGCGATGGGAAGACTGTCGGCGGGTCGATCTGAACCGGCGTCATCCCGATTGATGTGGCCGAGGGGGTTGCAGTAAACGAAGCAGGCTGGCAGGCGTTGAGCAGAACCAGGAGTGTGCATAGCCAGCATAACCGCCTGAGGTGCATAGAGCAGAGTATAACATCTCGGCGCATCCTCTGCACCCTCTGCGGATACTCTCTGCGCCATCTGTGCCCTCTGCGGATTACTCCACGTAAATCTCCACGTGTTCCCCATCCTCCTCGTCCACCACGTCAATCAATTTGCCGGTCAGGCCAGAACGCAGGGCCTGGATCACGTTATTCATATCCACTCCTTCCACTTCCGGGGCAAAGCGTGCCCCGATCTTCAGGCCAGCATCAATCAGGTCGAGAGGAATCTGCACCGAGGCCTTGTTACGCCCGGTGCGTATATCGGTCACGCGAATCCGCAGCCAGCGTGGCCCGCCCACCGGGCGCGTGGACCCGCCTGGCCCGCTCCCGCGTCGCCCCTCCGAGAGCGCTGCCAGCAGTTTCGCACCCTCCTCAGCCGTGATCTTTCCCTCCTCGATCATCTTCAAAATCTTCATCCGCTCCTCTGGGGTGGTCATCCTACACCTCCATAAATGAAGTTTCTGAACCCGGAGTCGCACCAGACCTTCCGGCCGGCTGAGCCGTTGCCACTGCCGGGGCACTCTCTGCAGGCACTTTGAACTTCCGCCAGACCGGGATCACCGACAGATAGGCCACTATCGCCGTGATCAGGAACGGGAAGCGCGGCGACACCCGTTCCCACAATTGTGCCCCCAGCGCCGGCGCCGGTAGCGAAAACAGGCCCAGACTGGTGCTCAACAGGCCAAAACCTGTACCGCGCACCTCCTGAGGAAGCACCTTGCTTATCAGCGAACGATAAGCCGGTGAGAGCAAGCCCACCCCGATCCCGGCCAGCACCCAACCTGCCAGCAACCCCGGCAAACCGAGGGGGATAGCATACACCAGCAACAGCAGCGAAGATGCCACCAGGATAAACCCGGCGGCAATCCCCACGCGCTCCCCCTTCTTATCGGCCAGCCAGCCGGCTGGCAACGTGGTGATCATCGTCGCCAGGCCGAACAGACTGCCGCCCAGGCCGATCTCAAACGCCCTCAACCCGCCGAACTCTTCCATATAAATCGGCAACAGATTCATCGAAAGCGCAAACGAGGCATCGCGTACCCCATCGGTAAGCAGCATCCAGGTCAACACACCGCCAGCCAGGATCATCCCGATCACTGTTCCAAACGCATGCTTCAACCCCTGCCATGAAAGTCGCACCGCATGAGCCTCCTGCGCCTGAGCCGCCTGGCGTGCCATTCCCAGACGAATAACCGTCGCCACTCCATAGAACCCTGCCGCTACGATCAACATCGTCCGGAAGCCAAACCGATCCACCAGCCACCCCCCCAGCAGCGGCCCCACCACGGAGACGATCATAAACAGCGATTCCACCAGGCCAAACACCCGTCCCCGGCTGTGTTCTGAAGATTGTTCTGCCACAAAAGCGTCAAAACTTGGCGCCACCAGTGAACGCGTAATCGCTCCCAGGCCCTCGGCCAGCAACACCCAATGCCAGGAAGGTGCCACAATCAACGGCACATAAGCCACCATTCCCATTAGGCTTCCGGCTGCAACCGCTCGCAATCGTCCCACCGAATCTGAAATCCAGCCACCCAAGACCTGAACAGCCAGCGGAACGACCTGACTGAACGAGAAAAACAACCCCACTTCAGCCACCCCAGCGTTCAAGTGGCGTAGATAGATCGGCAGCAACGGCCCATACATATTCCCGCCGATATTGGCGAAGATCATAGCCGTCAAAAACCATGCCAGAGTTGAGGAAATCAACGGTGAAGACCTCTTCGTCATCCTTTGCCTTCCTACCCGATATACAGGCGCACAATGGCGTCCTCATCTTCCACATTTACCACCAGCGGCGCCTCAGCCGACACCGCCTCAGGTAGCCATCGGGCAAGCGTCTGCGCCTGTTCCATCCCATCCACATACCGACCCAAAAGTCGCAACAACCAGGCCACCCATCCCAGAGGCACAGGCAAGCCAAACGTTATCCGGCGTGGCCATTCCCCTGTTGTCTGCTGCACATCCACAAACACCCAGCGCCCGTGCTGGCTGGCGACCAGAGCGATCCACCCCACACCCAACAGGAAAGGCACCATCAGGCAGCAAAACCCAAACCCCAGCCCACTGGACTGCAGCCTCCAAAACATCCCGATGGCAGACAGGATCACGACGCCCACTCCTGCCCAGAGCAGGATCGACGCCCAATGGCGAGCGCGCCCCCGAACCTCATCTAACTCCGGCGCTTCCCCCGTGGACCCCCAGCCGGCTGCGGCCTCCCCGGGCGTTTCCTCCGCCCAGGCCTCCTCTGATCCCAGGTTGCGCAGTCGCGCGATCCCCTCCTCGACGCTGATCTGACCCTGATCGATCCATTCCAGAACGCGCTTTCGCTCCTCCCGTGTCATCCTCCCTCCCCTTCCAGGGCAGCCAGCAACTTTTCTGCTTCCTCGACAGTGATCTTCTTCTGCTCCAGCATGCGCAGGATGAACAATCGTTCCTGCTCTGAAACCGGCTCGGAGGCGGGTGTGCCTGTCCGGGAGGCTGCTGTAGCCGACGAAGTCCCTCTCCACTGGAACGAAAAGGCACGACCCCGACGTTGCACCACTTCTTCGACACGACGGGTTGCCTGGCGTATTCTCGCCTCCACCTGACGACGAATTTGCTGCCCCAGATCCTCTGGCGATGACCACTTTTCACCAAAGTCCATCTCCGCGGCTGCGCTCCAATCTGCCTCACGACTGGTGACCCTCACCTCGCCCTCGGCCTTCAACACAATCGCAGCTTCGCCATCTCCCAGCGTCACTGTGCGTGGATTCGATCCATCCCGCCGGGGCACACCGGGCATATCCACCCGGATCTCCTCAGCGCGCCCTGCCGAAAGAGTCAACCGGGCGCTGACCTGGGGAGGCAGGTGCAACAGAATATCTGATCTGGCACTGACCTGAATCGCCTGTCCCGGCGTAGGGTGAAGATATAACACCGCATCCCCTTCTACCTGCGCCTCTAAATTGCCTTCCACTTTGCGCACGTATAGATCGTCAGCCACCGATCCCAGCGTGACATTCCCACGAATCTCCTGGAGCGAGACGTCGCCATTCACCAGGCGCACCGTCAGATCGCCATCACCGCCTTTCACCTTCAGGTCAGCGTGGACGGTATCCACTGTGAGTGGGCCGCTCTGGCGTGCTTCCAGGTCACCGTGCACGACGCCAATGGTGGTGGCCCCGCCCATGCGCAGCGAGAGATCCCCCTCGATCTCGCCCAGACTCACCCTGCCCGCCAGGTTACGCACATCCGCATCGCCGACCACAGAACTCACCTCTAGGGCTAGCCGGCGCGGCAAACTGAGCACCAGTTCGCCATTGCAGGTGAGCACCTTTTCGGTTGTCTCCCCGCTTAGTTCCAATACATCTCCATCGGTATGGGCAGAGATCTCCTCTCGCTCCCAACCGCTGATTCGCAGATCACCGCTCACCTGGGGGATGCGAATCTTCTGAACGGTTGCTTCCACAGGAAAGATTCTCTTGAGCATCGTTAAGCCTCCTCTCCGCGCAAGAGGCGCATGGCTTGCTCGGCGCTGATGCGGCCGGCCTCCAGATCGTCCAGCACAGCCCGTCGCCGTTCCTCAGGAAGGACAGGGGTCTCTTCTTTGCCGGGTTCGTAGCCCAGAGCGCGAATGATCTCGTGCAGGCGATTGCGAATGGTCGGATACGACAGGCCGAGTTCGGCCTCCATGCGGTTCAGTTTGCCCTCCAGGCGCACGAAGGTGATGATGAAGTCAATTTGTTCTGGCGTCAGGCCGGCAAACTGTCCGAGCGAAAAATTTCCCTCAATTGAAGTATCGCAGAACGAGCAGTGCAGGCGACGCACGCTTAATTCGCTGTGACATACGGGACAACGGGTGAGGACCGGCGGCATGTTTTCTCCTGCGCAAAAAAATCAAAAGTTTCTTTGAAAACATGTGTTTATTTTACTGATTTTTTTGTATTTTGTCAATATTGACTTTAATTTTTTTAGATCGCTGTCAACACCTGATCGGTCTCGTATTCATCTTTCATCCGTTGATTGAGCCTCCGTAAACCGAACGAACCGGGCACACGCTCATTCAGACTTGGCCTTGATCCGCCGATAACTCTGTCCTTGTGTATATTCCTGCGCAGGAACACTTCCACATCCCTGACAAAACGCTGAGAGCGAGAGAACACTCGGCTACGGTACTTCGCGTCTCCCCGACACCGGCACTTCCACTGCGGCCGTTCTACTGCCGAGTTGCAGAACACGCAGAGAGTTGAACAATGAAAAACTCTGCCCGTTCAGTGTGCTCTGCGGTTCGTTCTTGCAGTGGACTCAAGGATACAGTACCGGTCATAAGGATTGCCTGAGCAGTTAAATTTTTGTCATTTCTGGTAAGATGAAGTAAAATCTGCAACGAACCCGTCTTTGAGTAAAAACCAGAAATGGTTTGCTCCTGGCCGGCTGAGTAAACTTCTGGCGGATCAGCACATTCACGGGATGGATGTCTGGTATGGGCTTCACAGTAAAGGATTTCAGCGACCTCCTGGATCTTCTTGATCAGCATCCCGAATGGCGTCGAGAATTGTTCCGACGCCTGGCAGGCGAGCGTTTTGAAAGATTGCCTGGGGAAGTGGATGACTTGAGAGCATCTGCGGCTGAGTTGATTGAATCTCACAAAGCCGCTGAGACTCGCTTAAGCCGCCTGGAGCAGATGGTGGCTGAACTGGTCGAGTCTCGGAAGCATACCGATCAGCTGATGAAAGAACTGATCGAAGCCCAGAAGCGCAGCGAAGAACGCCTGACCCGCCTGGAACAGACGGTGGCTGAACTGATCGAAGCCCAGAAACGCACTGAACAACGAGTTGAAGAACTGGCACAGGCTCAGAAGGGCAGCGAAGAACGTCTGACCCGCCTGGAACAGACGGTGGCTGAACTGATCGAAGCCCAGAAACGCACTGAACAACGAGTTGAAGAACTGGCACAGGCTCAGAAGGGCAGCGAAGAACGTCTGACCCGCCTGGAACAGACGGTGGCTGAACTGATCGAAGCCCAGAAACGCACTGAACAACGAGTTGAAGAACTGGCACAGGCTCAGAAGGGCAGCGAAGAACGTCTGACCCGCCTGGAACAGACGGTGGCTGAACTGGCCGAAGCCCAGAAGCGCAGCGAAGAACGTCTGACCCGCCTGGAACAGACGGTGGCTGAACTGGCCGAAGCCCAGAAACGCACTGAACAACGAGTTGAAGAACTGGCACAGGCTCAGAAGGGCAGCGAAGAACGTCTGACCCGTCTGGAACAGACGGTGGCTGAACTGGCCGAAGCCCAGAAGCGTACTGAACAACGGGTAGAAGAACTGGCCGAAGCCCAGAAGCGTACTGAACAACGGGTAGAAGAACTGGCCGAAGCCCAGAAGCGTACCGAGCAACATGTTCAGAAACTGGCTCAAGACTTTGAAGGCCTCAGATCGGAAGTAGAACGCTTGAAGGTCATCTTCGGTTCTTCTTTGGAAGATGAGGCAGGAGGTGTAGTGCGAGAAGTGCTCCTGGAAAAAGGCTACACGATCCTGGAAGAACCTTTCCGCCTGTCGTGGAATGGAGATGTAGATGTGGTTATCCAGGCCCGCTCATCCCAGGGTGAGGTGGTATGGGTGCTGGTGGAGTCCCGAGCGCGTCTGGCCTGGGATGACGTCAGGCGTTGGGGAGACCGAGTGCGCTCGTCGGGCTGGCATCAGCAACTCAAGCAACGAGGCATTTCTGGCCCCTATCTGGTGTATATGCACGGGATTCGGATTGACCTTTCAGCCAGAAAAGAAGCGGAACGTCGTGGAATAGGTTTGACGAATGGCCAGGGAGAGTTGATCAGCCCGGCAGGGCTGATCTACCCTGAAATATGACCTGAACTACCTCTGCTTCTTAAGACTCGGCTTGATATATCTGCTTCCCAGCTGATTGATGACGAAAGCCTTTCACCATGTCGCGACAGATGATCCTGGCTACCACTCTAGACGAACTACGCACAGCCCGCCGTCTCCTGGAAGGAACAGTGGGCTTTGTGCCCACGATGGGCTATCTCCACGAGGGGCATCTTTCCCTGGTTCGCCGGGCGCGGGCTGAATGCGATAGGGTGGTCGTAAGCATTTTTGTCAATCCCACCCAATTTGGCCCAAACGAAGACCTGGCGCGGTATCCCCGCGACTTAAAACGGGACTTGACTCTCCTGGAGAAAGAAGAAGTTGACCTGGTCTGGACACCTACTGAAGACGAGATGTATCCACCTGGCTACGCCACCTGGGTTGAAGTGGAAGGATTGACCCGCCCTCTGGAGGGCGCAGCCCGACCAGGGCATTTTCGTGGCGTGACCACCATCGTCACCAAACTCTTTAACGCGGTTCAACCCCACAAAGCCTACTTTGGCCAGAAAGATGCCCAACAGGCCCTGGTGATCCGCCGCATGACCCGCGACCTGAATTTCCCTATTGAGATTGTGATCTGTCCGACGGTGCGTGAAGCGGATGGCCTGGCGATGTCCAGCCGTAATGTCTATCTCAACCCGCAAGAGCGCCAGGCGGCCACCGTGCTGTTTCGTGCTCTCACCGCCGCTCAGGAAGCCTACCAGCGCGGAGAGCGCAATGCCGACGCACTGCGTGCTCTGATGACCCAGGTGATCACTTCCGAACCGCTGGCCCGCCTGCAATACGTTTCTATAGCCGATTATGACACCCTGGAAGAACTGCAAACCGTGACCGGCAAGGTCCTGTTCTCGATGGCGGTCTTCATCGGCCAGACTCGCCTGATTGACAATATCGTCGTCGAATAAGTGCCACTCTCACTTCTTCCAGGGCCTTTCCCCTGCTCCGTCAACCTGACTTGTCTCCTTGATCGCCTCCAACGGAAACATCATTCTCCGCCCAGCGACCTGCACCTGCATAGCCAGGCCGCTCAGGTTTGCCCGATCTCCTCGAAAGCCAAAGAAAGTCCAGAAAATGGCTTGAGCACAATGGGTTTCTACCTGGAACGAGAGAGCCGGCTCCTTGTGGCCGTAATAACGCGAACGCCAGCCGCGCCTGGAGGTCGGGTCGGCGCGCACCAGAGAACATTTCGCCTCTCCGCCTGACACCCCTACCTGAACGATCACCCCTTCTGTTTCAGGCCACAGGCATAGCGTGCCTGTCTGAGCATCCAGGACATACGGAGCATCACCAAGCAGCCAGTGCAGGGTATAGATATGGGGTTGATCACTATCCAACTCATCCATTACCAGCCAGCGATCCTCTTCCAGACGGATCACCGTTCGCACATGACGCACTCCCAGGCGAGCGTATCCATCGTGTTCTCCCTGCCACAAGCCTGCGTCCTGACGTATGACCCGGCCACGAGCCCAGCGTCCCCAGGTGAAACGGCTCAGGCGCACCATCTGATCCTGTCCGTCCACGGTCACGGTGTTATGCACGGCTGTGCCGGCCAGGCCGTTTTGCCAGGGAGGGGGTCCGTGATACAGATACGTCCCGGCGTCGCAAGCCAGATTTCGACCCTGCCACCACAGATCGAGATGGAGTTGATCGGCATGGGAGGGGCGTTCACGGAACTCTGTGCATCGCAGGACAACCTTACTGGATCGCCCCCGCAGCACATACACCCCCCCGTGCGGAAACCCTCGCTCTTTCGGAGTCCACGGCGGTTCCTGCTCGGACCTCAAAGCCACTGCGCCGAACAACCAGAACAGGGACTCGTCCCACGGCCCGGGGCCGAACAGACGTCGTCGGTGGACCAGGAAGTGGCCGATTTGCAGAATGGGGCGATAGTCGGTGAAGTCACATCCGTCGAGTGGGCAAACCCGCGCCCCGTCGTTGGAACCGTACAGGGGTACCTGTCCGTTATCGGGTTCGATCAGATGGGTCAGAAAGTCCACTGAGCGGGCCACCGCCTGGTACAGGGAGTCCGAAAAACGTTCTCCGTTCAGTTCTCCCAATCGCAAAGCCAGCACATACACCTGAAGGACAAAGCGATGGTAGTTCAGGGAGTACATCGAATATGTCCCATCCTCAAAGAAATAAAGACGGCCCTCCTGCTCCAGGAGGGTGCGTCCACGCTCCCGGTAGCGTTGGGCATGGCGTAACTCTGGGAAGAGCGTTCCCACCAGCCACAGACCAAATGCTTCACTGATGGCGTGGTTGCCTCGCGTGGAGAGCGCAAAAGCGACATTGCGTTCCACGCGTTCGGCCTGGGCGGCGATCCACTGGGTCAGATGGGCCAGGCGTTGCGGTGTGGACGCGGGTGATGCTTTGAAGGCATAGACCCCAAAGCACCAGGCCAGCAGGCGCAACGCGGTTTCCTGGCCGCATTTCCAGTGAGGGCCGCGCTGAGGGGGATTGTGACGTGCCCAATCCTCCACCAGTTTCCAGAAGGCCTCGGCATACCGATCATCTCGCTGCTGGCTATAGGCCCGCACCAGGGCGTAGATCTGGGGAAAGCGGCCCATTTCCCACACGAATTTGATGTCAAAGGCGCCGAAATCGGGGATGCGCGACCAGTGCTGATGTCCGTCCAGCCGCAGGCCGGTGTGTGGATCGCGATGCCAATCCGGCGGGAAGCCAACCTGATAGGGCGTGTGCTCAAAGTAAACCAGCTCACCTTGAAGTATGCGCTCCGCCTGCTGGATGGCCGCGTGAGGGTCCCAGGGAGGATTGGCCGGCAGGGCAGGTGGGCCGTGAAAGAAAAATGCCGCTTCATGTTCGGCGCGCCAGGCCGCATACGCCTGTGGTTCGGCGGGCACATCTGGACGCAGCCATGATGTCAGCGGTCGCTCATCCCACTCATAGGGCGGAAACTGCCAGCGCAATATCCCCAGCCGCATGCGCAGGGCATATCCCAGCCGGAAGAGCAACCATCTCCAGCCAAACTGCTTGGCCAGGAAGAGCAGAGCATCCATCCGTTGCAACCAGGTCATGCGCGGCGTTCTTCAGTTATCTTGGGTGAGTGGGCGACGATCTGCAAAGATCGAGAGCAGTGCCCAAAGGAGGGGCAAACCCAGCGTGATAAATGGCGCGAGCACTTCTCCATGATGGGTCCAACCCCAGGCCAGGCCGGCGCCGAGAACCGTCAACAGCGCAAACAGCGCGCTGACCCTGCCCGGCCGCAGCCCGCTGGCCACCAGTCGCTGGTAAAGGTGGGAGCGATGCGGGGTAAACACATTTTCGCCCCGGCGTAGCCGATGGAGGAAAGTCAGGCCGGTATCCAGGAAAAAGGTCCACATCAGCAGCACGCCAGAAAGCGGAGCGTCACTCCCATCACCGGGGGCGAGTAAAGGCAAGATAGCAAAATTGTATCCCAAAAAAGTACTGCCCACATCGCCCATGAAAATACGTGCCGGCGGCCGGTTATGGAGTAGAAAGCCCAGGCTACTGGCCGCGATGACCCATCCCAGCCACAAGGGTAGTGGATCGGCAGATGCCAGCAGAGCCCATCCCAAACCGGCCACCACGGCCACGCCAGCAGCCATTCCATCAATTCCGTCCATGAAGTTATAGGCGTTAATCAGCCCGACAATCCACAAGAAGGTGAGTACAGGCCCGCACGCGCCCAGAGTCCACACGCCCAGCAGGGGAATGGTCACCGCGTGGAATGTGCCCAGGCCCAGCAGAGTGATACCAGCGATCAGACTCTGACCCAGGAAGCGCACACCCGCCGGAAGGGAATGCACATCATCGCGCCAGCCCAGCCAGGCCACTCCACTGCCACCCAGCAGGATGGTCAGCAGATGCCGATCGAAGCCCTGGCTCCACCCCAGATACAGCAGTGCGCTCAGTGTGAGCATCACGATCGCCAGGCCTCCCCCGCGGGGAGTAGGGAACGTGTGCAGCCGTCTCTCCTCCGGATAATCCAGAATGTGGCGACGAATAGCCAGACGGCGGATCACTTCTACGCTCGCGAACGAGAGTAGGACCATGATCAGAAAGAGCAGCAATAGAGAGAGCAAGGGAGTGTCAGCAAGTTTCATCGAGGTAAGGATGCCGATTTTTCCCCTGCTGCTGGGATTGCCCGATCACTGTCTGAAAAAGGTGCAGGGTTTCGGCCAATTTCTGACGGCGGTCAAAGTGCTGGACGAGATATTGGCGTGCCTTCTCCCCCATCTGGCGTACCCGTTCGGGATGGGCGGCCAGGTCGCGCAGGGTATCGGCCAGGGCCTGGTCATCGCCGGGTGGCACGAATACCCCTCCGCCACTGGATTCGATCACTTCGCGGATGACACCGTCAATGACCAGCACTGTGGCTCGCCCGGCAGCCATGTGATCGAACACTTTGTTAGGGTAGGTCATCCGAAAGCCGGGAATATCTTGCAAAATCGCCAGGCACACGTCGGCCGCAGCGACAATTGCCGGCATTTGATTTTTTGGCGCCACTCCGGCGAAGGTCACATTGCTCAGGCCCAGGCGTTGGGCCTGGGCACGCAGGTTGGGACCTTCTTTTCCTTCGCCGAACAGCACAAAGTGGATCTTGGGATGATCGCGCAGCCGGGCTGCCGCTCGCAGCAGGGTATAAATGTCGTTGGCCTGGCCCATGGCTCCGGCGTAGAGCACAATGAATTTATCCTGCAACCCCCATTCTTTGCGGAGAGCACGACCATCAATGTCGGGGCGGAACATCGAGATGTCTGTTCCGTAGGGAATGAAGGTGATCTTTTCGGGCGGGATGCCGCGGCGAATGATGTATGGTTTATAGGCTGGCGAGTTGACCAGGATGTGCGTGGCGCGTTGATACAGGAACTTCTCCACCGCATAGGCCAGGTGAATCACGATCGGGTTGCGGATTACCTTCATGTCAATGGCAAACTGGGGCCACAGATCGCGCACTTCAAACAGAAATGGCTTGCGCAGCAAGAAGGCCACAAACCAGGCTGTCACTGCCTGGAAGATGGGCGGGGAGGAGCCGATCACCAGATCGACATCTTTGACCTGGAGGGAGGCGATCAGCGCGGTGAACATGAATCCTATGAAGGAGATCACGCGCCAGAAATAATTGCGGTGCAGGGCGGGCAAAGTAGAGGCGCGCAACACTCGCACGCCATCCAATTCCTGCTCGGTGATCCACCCGTCATGTTCCACGATGCGTGTGCCGGTCTGGTAATTGACGTCACTGCCCACGATCACCATTTCATGACCCTGCTCACGCATATAGCGGGCCATTTCAAAGTGACGGGTGAATCCTGGTTCGTCGAACGAGACAAACGCCTGATTGATAAGAAGGAGTTTCATGCAGTTGACCCTTGCGCCGACCAGGGAAGTCGTGTACCCTGACAATGTCCACCCGATTATAACGGTGAGAGGCCAAAGTCGGTGCGAATGAAGGAGAACATCCAGGCGTCGCGCGGTTGATTGTGGTATAGAATGCGATGGCGGAGAATACCCTCACGCCTGGCGCCGCTTTTCTCAGCCGCGCGTTGACTGGCATAGTTTTCCACATCTACGACAATTTCAATCCGCTGCAGGCCCAGGTGTTCTAAGCCGAAACGAGCGGCCAGTCGAGCGGCCCGTCCTGCCAGCCCCTGGCCGCGCCGGGAGGAACGAATCCAGTATCCCAGATTGGAATAATATGCATTGGGTCTGAGAAGAGTGAGGCTGACGGCGCCTGCCAGAGAGTGATCCCGGGCATCGGTTACGGCAAACACATAGAGCTCTGTGCCCCACTTCCGGTCGGCCAGGTGAAGGTATTCCTGGGCGTCGCGAAGGCTGTAGGCAGGAGAAGCCCATGCGAGCCAGGGAATCAGATCGGGCAGAGATTCCCGCACGGCTTCGTAGAGTGCCTGGGCGTCGTCCGGGCGGAAGCGTCGCAGGGTGACCACTTGATCGGTGAGGAGGGGAGAAGAAATCATCGGGTTTGCCTCTGCTTCGGTGCGGGGAATCCGCTTACATGTTCAGATAGTCTCGCAGGTTATGTTCCACAGCGTAGGCCGCCGCCTCGGCACGGTTGTTCACGCCCAGTTTGGAAAGAATGCTGCTCACATAGTTGCGAACCGTTCCCTCGCCCAGGAAGAGCGCTTTGGCAATCTCTCGGTTCGTCTTGCCTTCTGAGACCAGCAGCAAGACGTGTTTCTCTTGCTGACTCAAACTGGCAAATGCCGAGGCTTCCTCCTCACGGACGGCACGTCGCACCTCCTGGAAGACGCGCTGGGTGACGGCTGGATCGAGGAGCGCTTCGCCTCGCCCGACTGCTTCGATGGCTTTTACCAGGTCTTCGCTGCCGATCTGTTTCAGAATATAGCCAGATGCTCCGGCTCGAATGGCCGAGAAGAGCATCTCGTCTTCGGCATAGGAGGTGAGCATGATCACTTTGGTGTTTGGATAACGGTTGACGATCTCCTCGCACGCCTCGATCCCTGACGTGCCGGGCAATCGAATATCCATGACGACTACATCGGGGCGCAGCGCAGCCACCTGTTCCAGGGCTTCGCGAGCCGTTCCCGCTTCGCCCACGACCTCAAAGTGTGGGTGCCGTTCCAGAAGAACTTTCAGCCCCAGTCGGACGACTTCATGATCGTCTACGAGCAGGATACGTTGTTTGGTCATTTCTCCTCTTTCTCTGGTAGAGATATTCATTTTAGCCAGGTGGTGAGACTGTGACAAGGATGACGATACGCTGTTAATTATATCTGACCGGACACAACAGATGGTAGGCCAAAATGTCAAACGGGTGTGTCCCAAAAACGTCGGGGGAGGGGGGGAACATGGTGGAGGGGGGATGTTGGGGTAAAATCGAGAGGGAACGGCGGTCCTCCCAACCGCTTCCCGTGCAGATGCCCCGGTCAAACGGAGACAATCCCGACCTGGCCCCTGAGGCATGAGTGGCAAAGACGCCTGGAAAGAGACCTGGGCCGCATTCTGCTCTACCGCCTGACTCGTCCCCAAAATCCCGACAAAATTGGGACACATCCATGTCAAACCCGAATCTCTCAAAGATGCCTGAATCTATCCTGCTGATCGTTCCCATTGTGATTTATAATCTGCTACATGAAAGGGAATAACTGGTTCAACCTTCTTCTTCTCATTGTTCTGGCTGCCGGCATTTATTTCATTGTGACCACGGTACGCGATGCCGTTCAGCAGACCGCTCAGCAGGCGAATGCGGCCATTCAACCCCTGGCCCAGGCCAATAGCGCCATGCAAACCCAGGTGGCCCAGTTGATGAACCCTACGCCTACCCTCATCCCCGATCCGGTCACCTACATTCGAGAGATTCGCTCTCTGGCGCGCCTGGAGACCATCCAGTACAGTGTCGAGAAGGTGATTACCGCGGAAATGGGTCAGGGCACGTTCAACTTCCTATTTGGAGATCGCCTGCTGTTTGTGGCTCACGGCCGGGTGATTGCCGGGATTGATATGAGCAAGATCCAGCCCCAGGATCTGCGCTACGAGGGTGGGGTGCTCTATGTGACTCTGCCGCCTGCCGAAGTGTTTGTGGCGACGCTGGATAACCAGAAATCCTACGTCTACGACCGCCAAACCGGACTGTTGACAAAAGGCGTGTATGATCTGGAGACTCTGGCTCGCCAGACGGCTGAGCAAGAGATTCTCAAGGCAGCCCTGGAGGATGGCATCCTGACCCAGGCTCAGATCAATGCCGAAGCCTTCCTGACCCGTTTTTTTGCCTCGTTGGGATTTCCGAATACGATCTTCGTCAAGTAGCGGGTTCACCCTGATGAGGGATAAAAGCGCTGCCTGTCTGTTAGATTGCGGCAGAGAGTGGCATGTTTGATTCGCCACATCGTCGTTTCAACCCTCTGACCGGCGAATGGGTCCTGGTATCGCCTCATCGTGCCAGACGTCCCTGGCTGGGACAGACTGAACCTGTCCCACCGCAGGCGTTGCCATCCTACGATCCGAATTGCTACCTGTGTCCGGGCAATCGTCGGGCTGGAGGAGCGGTCAACCCGGAGTATACGGGTACATTTGTATTCGATAACGATTTCGCTGCGCTTTTGCCTGATTCGCCCCCAGTCTCCGTCGAAGACGATCATCCCCTGTTTGTCGTTCGGCCAGAACAAGGCATGTGCCGGGTGGTGTGCTTCTCTCCCCGGCACGATCTCACTCTTCCAGAGTTGGAGTTATCTCAGGTGGAAGCCGTTCTGGAGACCTGGCGCCGGGAAACTATCGATCTGGCCAGGCGATCGTGTATTCGCTACGTCCAGGTGTTTGAAAACAAGGGTGAGATGATGGGGTGTTCCAATCCTCATCCTCATAGCCAGATTTGGGCTCAGTCACAGATCCCCAACGAAATCGCCAGAGAGCACGCCACTCAAATCGCTTACTTTCAGCAGCAGGGTCGGCCGATGTTGTTGGAGTATGTGCGAGAAGAGCACAGGCGCAAAGAACGGTTGATTGTTGTCAACGATCACTTCTCCGCGCTGATTCCTTTCTGGGCAATATGGCCGTTTGAGGTGCTTATTGTGGCGCATCGTCCCATGGCTTCTCTGGCTGATCTGACCTCATCTGAGGTCACGGCCCTGGCTGATCTTTTCAAGCAGGTGACCATTCGCTACGATAATCTGTTTGAGATTTCCTTTCCGTATTCGATGGGGTTCCATCAAGCACCGTTTGACGGTCTTCCACACCCGGAATGGGTGTTGCATGTCCATTTTTATCCGCCCCTGTTGCGCTCTGCCACCGTGCGCAAGTTTATGGTGGGATATGAAATGCTGGCCATGCCTCAGCGCGACATCACGCCAGAGTGGGCTGCCGAACGATTGCGTGGTTTGCCGTCGGTTCACTACAAGCAGTTCCGATCGGCATCATAAACGCATTCTTGTCGGTAGAGCAGTGTGCCAGGAAAATCATCCAGGAGGAACAGATGAATCTTCTTCTTGTGGGCGTTGGTAGTGTCGGAGAAGCGATCGCCCGTGTGGCTCAGGGGCGTTCCTGGCTGGATCGGCTGATCCTGGCCGATTACAACCTGGAGCGCGCACAAAAGGTATACCATCAATTGGGTCAACCCGCCAATTTCATTGTGGCTCAGGTAGATGCTTCGCGTATGGAGAGCGTTGCCGGGGTCGCTCGCCAGCATGGGGCTGATTTCATTCTCAACGCGGCCAGTTGCGAATATAGCCATGCTATCTTTGATGCTGCTTATCAGACCAGTTGTGGGTACATGGACCTGGCACTTCACGGCGTAGCCGAGACCATGGGCCAATATCAATTCGAGCAAGCACGTCAATGGGAAGAAAAAGGCCTGCTGGCTGTGGTGGGTATGGGTATGGATCCGGGTGTGGTAGATGTCTTTGCCCGCTATGCTCATAAACATCTGTTTGATGAGATTGACGAGATCGGGATTCGGGATGGTTCTTCTCTATCTGTGGAGGGATACCCTTTTGCTCCCCTGTTTTCGATTTATGACGTGGTGGAAGAGTGTACCAACCCGGCCATCGTCTGGGAACGGGATCGGGGCTGGTATCGGGTTGAACCGTTCTCCCAAAGCGAAGTGTTTGAGTTTCCCGAGGGTGTGGGTCCTCTGGAAGTGGTGACTGTCGAGCATGAGGAAGTTGTCCTGATCCCCCGCTGGATTCCCTGCCGTAGAGTGACGTTTAAGTATAGCCTGGGGGAAACCTTCGTGCAGATCATGCGAACGATCAAGACGGTGGGCTTGCATGGCCGTCAGCCAATTGATGTGGGTGGGGTGAAGGTGACGCCCATTGACGTTCTGGCGGCGTTGCTTCCTGACCCGGCCACGCTGGGGCCGCATATGCAGGGCAAATCCTGCGTGGGCACCTGGGTCACTGGTCAAAAAGACGGCCGGCGCCGGGAAGTGTTCCTTTATCAGGTCATGGATAATCAGGAAGCCATGGCCCGTCACGGTGTGCACGTCGTGGCGCTGCAGACCGCTATCGGCCCGGTGATCGCTCTGGAGTTGATCGCCCAGGGAATCTGGAATATGCAGGGGGTGTTTGGCCCCGAAGCGTTTGATCCGGATCCGTTTCTAGAACGGATGCCGATGTATGATTTCCCCTATCGGATACTGGAACTTCCGGTTTGACGGGGGGATGTTTAAACCAGAAAGCCGGGAGAATAGGGGATCGTATCGGCAAATTTTGAGAGCGCCTGAGCGACTGCCTGGGCCTCTTCCAGCATCACCATGTGACCCGCGCCGGGATAGGTGATTAACTGCGATTGGGGAATGTGGTGATGCAGGTACTCAGAATACTTGAGAGGCGTTAAGCGGTCTTCTGTGCCGCACAGGATCAGGGTGGGCACCTTGATCTCGCTCAAACGCCCCATGACGTCAAACCGATCACATGCCACGAAATCGCCATGCAGCACCGTATGGCGCGTGGATAGGATTTGCCGCCTGGCCAGGTCTTTCAAGCCGGCGAAAGCCGAAGGGCCAAATGACAGATCGCTGATGAGATCGATCGCTTTTGAAAACGTCTCGGCGCTGGAGGTGCTTTCCAGAATGGCCGGGGAGACACGCAAGCGGGCACCTGTCCCCACCAGACCCAGCGCCATCACGCGTTTGGGATACTCCAGAGCCAGTGTGAGAGCGATGGCCCCGCCCATGGAGTGGCCGACGATCACAGCCGCATTGAGCCGCAGAGCGTCCAGAAACTGGATCACGTCGGAGGCGTAGTCTTGAATGGATTGGCGCCCGGTTCCGCCGGATTTCCCGTGACCGGGCAAATCCAGAGCATACACGCGCTGGCCGTACATTCGACGCACCTGAGGCGGCCAGTGCAGATGGTTGCCCCCCGCACCATGAAGAAGCACGATGGGAGGTCGCAGGATGTTTTCCAGTCCGCTGGCAAAATAGAACAGGTCATTGATGACTGGCATCGCACCTCTCTTATTTGGGATGATGCAGTCGGTCAGCGGCTTCTTCGGTCAAGGGAATGTAGACTTTTACCCGAGTCCCTTTACCGGGTGCCGAGTCAATCTGGAGTAACCCATTCAACAGTTCAGTGCGCTCGCGCAGGTTGATCATTCCCAGGCTGCCCCGCTGATCGTAGGTTCGATCCACGGCGGCGACGTCGAAACCGATGCCGTTGTCGGCGATTTCGAGCAGAGCGATCCCTGGTTCGACTGGTTGCAGTCGCACCTCGATCAGCGAAGCCCGTGCATGTTTGCGGGCATTGTTGACCGCTTCTTCAGCAATGTAGAAGATAACCCCCTGCTTGCTCATTTCCAATTGCGGAATCAGGTTGGGATCTACCTGGATAGATACTTCCTGAGTGAACGTCTCACGCATTTTGTCTGCCATGGCTTGCAGGGCCGCGGTCAATCCCTGTGACTCCAGGATCAGGGGACGCAGGGTAAACAGCATGTGACGGAGTTCCTTAGCCGTGCGATGGGCCAGTTCCTCGATCTTGACCAGTTCCTGCGTTGCCATTTGAGGGTTCCGTTCCGCCAGTTTGCGGGCCAGGTTGACGCGCATGGCGATGGCTGAGACCGATTGGGTGGGACCATCGTGCAGGTCACGGGCCAGTTTCTTGCGGGCCTCTTCGTGCACCTCGACCATGCGGTTGCGCTCCTCTAACAGGTCCTGATACAAGCGGGCATTCTGAATAGCGATCACCGCCTGACGCCCCACAATGTCCAGCAGATGAATTCGATCGGGAGTAAAGTAATGTGGATCGGGATGAGCAAACAGTAACGTTCCGTAAATGTTCAGCCCGCTGCGTAGAGGAAAACAGTACACCGAGGTGCACGAGTGCAGGGCCACAATGCGGCTTAGTTCAGGGTCATAGCCAACTCCGCCAGCCAGCACCGGCTCTCCCTCATCGAAAACCTTTTTCAAGATTCCCTGGGCCGCCGGCAGAGTGACCTTGAGATCCGCAGGAGTGAAGCGACGTGCCGAACCAACGTATAGATGATCTCCCTTAAAGAGCAACACAGCGCTCACCAGGCGCTCATCACCATGGGGTTCCGAATCGGGATTCAAGGCTTTGTAACTCAGGTCGAGAGCGGCGTCGAGCACGCGCTGGTAGTGTAATGTAGCCGAGAGAGTAGAAGTCAGTTCGTAAATCGCCCGTAATCGCTCGTTCTCAACATGCTGTTTGCGCTTCTGCTCTTCCTGCCAGGTTGTATACCTCTGGCGCAGATAGCCCCTCAACCGACGTCCCAACCATCCGAACACCACACCCAGCACGAGCAAAAGGATTGCCCATAGAATCGCTGCAGAGGAGAAAGAAAGTGTGCCAGTTTTCAGCCAGGATTCGGCGGGGAGGATGGCTGTCAGCAGCACAGCCATGCAGATACTTCCCCACAACTCGAAATACACTGCGGCGGTCAAGATCGGCAGGATCAACCCCCAGGCGGCTGGCCCGATAGCACCACCCTGGAGTACAAAAAAGATCGTGCTCAGCCCTACATCTATGCCCAGGTTGATCCAGCGATGTCCCGGCAAACGGGCGCTGAACGCGATCAGAAACGTCATCCCCAGGTTCCACAGTGCCAAGAGCAAGATCGGCCAGGCCACTCCAGGGGTGAGGTGACCCGCCAGTCCCAGTGAGACCAGCAAACCAATCAGGGTTACCCAACGGAGCGAAATGGTAAACCCATCTGCCAGGTAAGGTGAGTCAAACGTTTGCATACAAGTATGATACTCGAAAATCCCTGGGTTGCGTTGAGCCAGGGCGTTACAGCCGGATTACATTTTTTGCCTGATCTAGAGCGCATACCCCATTCGTTTCAGCGCATCGCCAAAGTGTTCGGCCAGAATACGTTGTTCTTCGGGGCTGTAATGTTCTCGAAAGCGTCCGATCCGCCCTTTGTAAAAGTGCAGACCTTGTTGATCGTTACCCGTGCCAGGCCGGTAGCGCTCCATCACTGCGCGCACTTCAGGGTGATTTTCATCCAATCCCAGAAAGTGGATCAGGCGGCGCATCTCCGCCTCGTAGTCCGTCAACAGGTCTTCGTAGCGCGTGATCAGAATGTCTTTCTCCTGCATCCACTTTTCCCAGATGCGGACATAATCGGTCATAAACGCCAGACAGGTTTGAAAATCGCGCAGATGCGAAAAGGCATTGGGTCGGCCTTTGCGAATCGCCCGTTGACCGAATTCATAAGCCGAGAGCATTGCATCCCGTGGATCGCGGTAAATATAGGTGATACGCAGCATTCCCACTCGCTGCAGCAACCGCGACCAGACCGTCGGCCCCGCATGAGCCTTGATAACAAAAGTGTTTCCCAGCAAAGCCGGCACGCTCACCATAGCCAGACGGCGAAGCGAAAGCACGCCAATATTGCAATTCACCGCCGTGAGAATGCTCTGTAAATGGTATTTCTCCCGTATCTGGCGAGCATCGGCGCCACCCGTAGCAACGATCAAACCGTGGATGATGTTGTAATGCCAGCCAGACCCGGCTCGCGGCATGCCAGCAGAAAGGATGATCATGAGGTCTCCTTTGGCTCAGAGATGGAAGCAGATCCTCCGTTTGCCAGACCGAGAAGAATGCCCAGATTGATCCACAGATTAGGTGTGGCAAACGAATCCTGGGTCATGTTATACAGAAGCACGGCTATCCAGGTGAAGATTCCGACCAGACCAAAGAAACGTCCCCCTGGCGAGCGAAGCAGCCGACGTACCTCACCAGCCAGAGAAAGGGAAAAGGCCAGGAACAGGGCTGTGCCGATCAAACCGGTCTCCGCCAGCAGGCGCGCAGGCATGGATTTGGGGTTGGGAACGGCCTGGCTATCGGGTGCCAGCTGTCGGGCAATATCAAACACAGTGGTTTTAGCAAAATCGGGCAAGTGGTTATACATCGTTAACCCGCTGGCTCCCAGGCCGGCCCCCCACCATGGATGATCTCCATAGACCCCCAGGGCCGCCCATACGTAAGCGGCACGTCCCCCAGCATAATTCTGGATAATATACTCTTCCAGCGTATCTGCGCGTTCCCACGCCGAAAACAGCGCCTGGAAGTAGGGTTTCTGAACCAGCAGGAAGCCTGCCCCTCCTGCGACGATCCCGATCCCTGCCACTATCAGCGCGGTCAGGACCCTCTGGCGCCATGAAACCCGTTCCTCTGATCGTTTTCCTCGCCATACCCATGCCCATCCTGCGCGCAGCAATTGCTTTGTCTCGGCTCGTCCTGGCCCGACCACCACGATCAGTGTGGTGACCAGCGAATACACTATCCCGCCTCGCGAATAGGTCAACATCAACAGCACCACGGTTGCGACCAACAGCACTGGCTCGATCCACCGTTCACGGAACACCCGGCGATGGGTGAGCAGAGCGGCGATCAGCCACGGCAGGTACAGGGTGAGCAATTGACCGGCCAACCACGAAGGTTCAAAAGCCAGCCCAGAAAAACGACGATTCTTGATCGGCGCTCGCATCAGAAATGCCATCTGCCATTCTCGCAACACCGGGCGCGGCAGGAACGACGTGTAAAACGACAGTGCCTGCACCAGACTCCATACAAAATGCAGGAACAACCCGACCAACAACCAGCGAGCCGAATAGCGTACCTGTTCCTCGTCTTGATTCATCCAGATGGCACTGACAAAGAACATCGTGCCGATTCCGGCGGTGACCCAGGCGCGTGTCACCCGCTCAATATACTCACTGCCGCGCAGCGGAATCGGTGGATTCAGGGCACCCATCGCCGAAGAGAGAGCAGCGGCGGCCAGAAAAGCCGCCCACACCACCAGGCTGCCTGGCAGAGATCTACGAACCTCCCCTCGCCACCAGCGCAGGAGCAGGATCGGGAAGAGCACCACCAGTGGATATAGCGCCAATGGCCGCACCTGGGTGGACTCGCCCAGAAACAGAAAATAGCGAAAACTGGTCACTGGCAGGCACACCAAAACTGCTGCCCATAGCCAGCGTGAGACCCTTGCCAAAACCCTGGACGAGATCAACCACTCACCCCTGTTCCCCATAACTCTTGCGCCCTGGAACAAACAGGATGATCAACCCGCTCCCAGCCCAGGCCATCAACGTTCCTGCCAGCAGATAGGTTGCCCGATTCACTTTGCGGTTCACGGAAGGCGAATCAACCTGTAACCAGCCCACCTCCACATAAGGGCTGATCCCCCGGGCCCGCGCTTCCAGCGCCATCAGGCGATTCTCCAGGTCAGCGCAACCCTGACCACAACCGACCTGAAGTTCTGCATGGAATGCCTGCAGCATCTTACTGGCCACAGCGGCATCCTTGACCTCAGCCGTAAAAGCCCGTGCCCAGGCCGAGGCCAGTGCCTGGGCGCGTTGGGCATTTCGATCTTCGGCATAAAACGACCACTCTGCTTCCCCAGGCTGGCTGAGGTGCAAAATCCCCTGCCGCAATTCTGCCGGGCTCACTCCCCCCACTTCTTCGGCTACTGCCTGAAGCACTGCATCTGAAAAAGCCAGCGCCTGCAATTTGCGTACTTCTCGTTCCAGATAATAAAATGCCTGCTTATCGCTGCTCGGTGTGTAGGCCTCCTCAATATTGAAATCCACCTGCACTGTGGCTCGGGCGCGATAAGCCGGTGGCCAGAGAGCATACGCAACCATCCCCATCACCCCGCCCAACAGGGCCATCACCAGCCAGAAGCGCCACGCCTTGAGCAAGCGCTCCAGATCGTCTGTAGAAGCCGGTGAAAACAAAAATCCTGAATCGCTCATCGGAACAGAAGGGATGAAAATTATACGCCCAATTTGCGGCGGAATCGCCACATCCATAACGGGCGGATCGCCTTTCGCAGGTAATACTTAAACACGATCGGGGCGAAGAACGATCCGCCGTCTCGATAGTGCACGCGCAACATCTCTGGCCAGCACCGATCGTCGGCTATGATCGTCTTCCCCGCCGAGTGAATCCGAAAATTGGCCCATACCTGACCGGGCAGATATTTCAGAGGCGCCCGTGCTGCCAGGCGCGTCCACAAATCATAATCCATCGCAAAGTAGAACGATGGGTCCAGCGGCCCCACCTCGTGCCACAACCTGGCGCGGAAAAAAGCCGTTTGCTGAGGGATATGCACATAGCCGCGCCGCAAGCGCTTCAAATCGGTCTGCGCTGCTGGGAATCGCCCGATCACCCGACCGCTTTCATCAATAAAATTGCAATCGGCATACACCATACCCACTTCTGGATGATCCAGCAAGTATTGCACTGCCGCCTGCACCGCCCCTGGCCGATACGTATCATCCGAATTTAACCAGGCGAAAATCTCTCCCGTGGCGTGCGCAAACCCCTTATTCAGCGCGTCGGTCTGACCCTGATCGGGCTCACTCACCCACCATGCCAGGCGGTCAGCGTACTTTTGGATGATAGACACACTCCCATCGGTGGATCCGCCGTCCACGATAATATACTCAATCTGGGGATATTCCTGCTCCAGCACCGAACGGATCGTCTCCTCCAGAAAGCGACCTTGATTAAACGAAGGGGTCACAATCGAAACCAGGGGCAACCTGTTCATCTCACACCCACTCCCTGTCATTATAGAACCAGGCTGCCACCTCCTCGGTCACCTCCCGAATGCGGGCGATCTCCTCGACCGACAGGCGTCTCTTCCAGTTTTCCAGGTTAGCCAGACTGTTCAACCGTACCGAATGCACCTGACGCTTAGACAACTCCCCCGGATTTTCCCCACTTGACGAACGGCGGATCACCTCCTGGACCCGCGCGGGATACGCCATCCCCAGCGCTTCATACACCCGGGCGAATCCCTCCAGCGGATGGCGCGACAGATCCTCGTGCCGCACCACCAACATCCCCGGAAACTGCACCTGGAAGGAACGAACCCTCTCATAGATCATCTTCCACAACAGTGCCGCCTGGCCGATCACATCGTCTGCAGGCATTTGCTCCATATCCTGGCGAAAGCGCTCCAGTTGATCGCGCATCAACAGGGGTTGAGCCAGCAAATCCTTGAAGTCAAAAGGCCAGTTCAGGCGCTTCAAACTGCTGGCAAACGCCGCTGGATGACGCACCGTCACCACCACCTGACAACCCAATCGCTCGATAAACCAGGGGATAGAAAACACCGCGAACGGGTCCTTCACCAGCGGCGGCTGATGCAGCAGCCGTCCGCGCAGGAAAAAGAACGCATCGCGCCCCATTCGCAACCCATCGCGGCGGGAACGTAGCGCACGCAACTCCGCCAGCCATCCATATCGAAGGCTCAACATCTTCTGGAACGCCGGCAAATAGAACGTCTCATTGTCATGGCAAATATACGTGTACCAGTATCGAACCGGCGCCTCCATCACCCCTGGCCGATGCCAGACGTTCAGTGGCTCGCTGATATAGGCATAACCGCCGGCGGCCAGCATCTTGCCTACCCAGGTCGTGCCGCTGCGATGGGCCCCGGTGACCAGCAGCGGGGGCCGACGATCTGGCGCACTCACGGCGATCCCTCCACAACGATCGAATCGACGCCGTAGTAAATGGCGGCGCAGAAATTGGTCCAATGGCGCGGGTTCATGCGCAGATCGTCAATCCCACCCAGGGCCGGCAATGCCTGCACCGCAATCGTTTGCTGCCCGGCAGCCGCCTGTTGACGAATCTGAGCATGGCGCGCATCCCACTGCGCCGCATACTCCTGATACATCGGCACGATCTTCAGCGTATTGCGGCTGATCCACAACGGATACATTGCCAGCAACAACAGCGCCATCCCGGCCACCCAGCGCGTCCACGCTGGCAGGCGCCGACGTGAGACCAGAACCCCCAGCCAATACCCTTCCGCTACCAGCGTCAACATGACCATCACCTGGGCCGGAAAGCGCGCCCGCGCCACCGGATAGGATTGCCCATAGGCACTGGGCGCGAACGAAGCCGCAATCAACACATAAACCACCCCTGGCAAAACCACCCATCCCCAGCCGATCAGGTGAGACCACCTGCTCCGATTCGTCTCCTGAACTCCCAGATAACCGAATATCGTTCCCAGGCTCAGCGCAACGATGATCGGGACCGGCGATACCTTCAAGACCTCTAACAGAAATGAAAACACATATCCAAAGGCGCGTCCGATGGCTACAGGAATGGGTGGTGGCGGGGCATCATTCAAGCGAATCGCATTCGCCGGCGACAAAAACATGCCAGTCATGGCCAGAAGCGCTCCAGCCAGAGCGGCCGTCAGCAACAACCGCATTTTGCGGCTGAGGGCAGGTGACATGAAGAACGTTCCCAGCCAGGTCAGAGCCAACAAGGTGATATACAGGGCTCCAACCGTCTCAGAAAGCCCGCCGGCGAAAAAGGCAGCCAGGAACAGTAACGTGATTTGACCCCCTAATATCCATCGCGCCCGTGCAGGTGACTGTGCGGTATTTTCAGGTTGTCGGGCCAGATGGAATATCCAGGCCAGTGTGAGGGTATCGAGCACCAGGGGCAGCAAATACGTCATCAACCCTGGTCGCCACTGGGTGGCCTGATACAGATTGGGCGCAGTATACAGCGAAAGCACAATGACCGATCCTGCCAGGCCCAATCCTGCCCAGGGTTCCCACTTCCGTCCTGTCAGCCGGTGAATCTCGTAAAAGAGCCACATCAACCCGATCCACCAGAGCGTCAGGGAGAGCACTGCCAGCACGGCTGGCCCATACATGCCAAAACCATCGCTGAACCAGGCAACAAACTGATTCGAAAAGCGGTTGGATATAGTCCAGTACTTGATCAGACTGGCTGTGAGCGGGTCAAATCCGATCAGGCGAGCGGAAATGCAATAGTCATCCCCTGCCAGGCGCACTCGTGTGGCCAGATAGGCATAGAGTGCTATAGCAATCAGGGTAGTCAACCCAAAAAAGACCCGCCCCAGGCGGACAAAACTGTCGAAGGAAAGAGATCGAGATGGCTTCATCATGGATTGATCAGGAAAATCGGCGGCCCCCTCACATCCGAGAGGATATCCTGATTTTACCCGAAGAGCATCCACAAGATGGCGGCAACCAGCAAGGGAAGGGCGATCAGGAGCAATCCATATCCCAGGGTGCGCAACAGACCCATCCACAACACCTGTCGTCCATGCTGGCGATGCAAGTCCATTCCGCCAGCCAGTTCACTCAGGTTCTCTGACGGGATGCCCTGCTTTTGATGCCACCAGGCGCGACGGCAATACACATATGTTCCGATTTCCGAGGCACGAATAGTTCGCATAGGTTTTACCTGCTCCATCATACCGAATACCTGGCGTTTCTACAAGGTACCTGGCCTGGGGGTGTGTCCCAAAAACGTCGGGGGAGGGGGGAGCATGGTGGAGGGGTGATGTTGGGGTAAAATCGAGAGGGAACGGAGGTCCTCCCAACCGCTTCCCATGCAGATGACCCGGTCAAACGGAGACAATCCCGGCCTGGCCCCTGAGGCATGAGTGGCAAAGACGCCTGGAAAGAGACCTGGGCCGCATTCCGCTCTACCGCCTGACTCGTCCCCAAAATCCCGACAGAATTGGGACACACCCGGCCTGGGGGTGTGCACTCAAATCGTGTCAGGAAGCACCCGACGCTTTCCTCGCCAAATGCCGCAACGTCAAAAACATCTGCTCAATTTGCGTAATCTGCGGATGCCTTTCTTCACCGCTTGACAACTTTTGCATGCACAACGTGCACACGCAGCATCTTGAAATCTACCCAAAAACATGATATATTATCACTGCTCCCTCGCACATTTGGAGAATCGCAATGCATCTCGAAAGAGATGCAAATTTCTATTGTTTTGGGAAAAAATATGCCAGTGACGTTCCTGACTCGAGAAGGCTATCAGCGATTGCAAGAGGAATTAAATTACCTGCGTACCGTTAAGCGTCAAGAGGTAGCTCAACGCCTTCACGAGGCCATGGAAGGTGGTGAGTTGATCGAAAATGCCGAATATGAAGCAGCGAAAAACGAACAGGCCTTCGTGGAAGGACGTATTCAGGAATTAGAGATTCTCCTGGCTACGGCAAGGATCATCGAAGAGGAAACCAGGCGTGAGAAAGGTGTGGTCCAGATCGGTTCTACCGTGACCATCCAGGAGGAAGGCAATCCTCCAGAAACCTATATGATTGTGGGCGCGGCAGAAGCCAATCCTCGCAAAGGGCGCATTTCTAACGAATCGCCGATTGGTAAGGCTATTCTAGGCCATAGAGCCGGCGATGTTGTCGAAGTGGACGCGCCTGGCGGTCACTTTAAAATCAAGATCCTCAAAGTGAAATAGGGGCTTGGGATGAAGAACCAGGGCCCCGCGCAACGCGTCTGCGCGGGGTTTTTTCTACACTTATGCAAATCTGCCCGGCAGGGTTTGGAAAGCCAGCAGGAATCGCACTTGCAGGAAAGGTGAACGCTATGCCTGAATATTCCACTCTGGAAAAGATTCGCCTGGAAAAACTCCACGCGCTGCGCGCCCAGGGGATCGAACCCTACCCCAATCGCGCTGAACGAACCCATACCAGCGTCCAGGCGATTGCTGATTTTGAAGTCGCAGAACGGGAAGGACGTTCGCTTCAGGCCATCCTGACCGGCCGTCTGCGCGCCACGCGGCCGATGGGAAAACTGTGTTTTGCTCACATCGAGGACGGTGACGGCCGCATTCAGTTGCTCTTTCGAGTCAACGAGATCGGCCAGGAAAAACTGGAGTTCTTCAACCGCATGTTCGACCTGGGAGATTTCATCCAGGCTTCAGGAACCCTGATGCGCACCCGAACCGGCGAAGTGACCCTGCTGGTGCAGGACTTCAAGATGCTGGCCAAGGCCATCAGTCCCTTGCCCGCCGCCAAGGATGAACAACTACCAGATGGCACTGTGATCCGCCATGCCGCGCTGGAAGACCCGGAATTGCGGGCGCGGCAGCGATATGCTGATCTGGCAGTCAATCCGGAAGTGCGGGAGGTGTTCCGCAAACGGGCAGCCATCGTGCGGGCCGTGCGAGAATTCCTTGACGAACGCGGCTTTCTGGAAGTGGAAACGCCGATCTTACAGCCGATCTACGGCGGCGCAGCGGCTCGCCCGTTCATCACCTATCACAACGAACTAGAACAAACCATGTATCTGCGCATTTCGTTTGAGTTATATCTCAAACGACTGCTGGTGGGGAATCTGGAGAAGGTCTACGAAATCGGCCGCGACTTTCGTAACGAGGGCGTTTCTTATAAGCATAACCCTGAGTTTACCCAACTGGAATTCTATTGGGCCTATGCCGACTACTGGAAGGTCATGGACCTGGTGGAAGAGATGATCGTCACCGTAGCCCGTCGGGTTCTCGGCACCACCCGAATCGTATACGGGGAACACGAACTCAACCTGGAGCCTCCCTGGCGGCGTCTGGAGATGCGTCAGGGACTGCTGGATATGAGTGGCGTGGATATTTATGCCCATTCTACGGCGGAATCACTGGCAACTGCACTGCGAGAGAAAGGCTATCAACCTCCTGTGGAGGTGACACGCGGCAAGTTGATTGACTGGATGCTCTCTGAATTCCTGGAACCCACCCTGATTCAGCCGACGTTTGTCTATGATTACCCGCGCGATATTTCGCCTCTGGCCAAATCCAAACCAGGCGATCCGCTCACTGTGGAGCGGTTTGAACTATACATGGCCGGCTTTGAACTGGGGAATGCCTTTACCGAGTTGAACGATCCTCTCGACCAGGAAGCGCGTTTTCTGGAGATGGGGCGCGACTATGCTTCTGATGACACCGAGCGACACCCGTTGGATGAGGATTATCTGCGCGCCATGCGCTATGGCATGCCCCCCAATGGCGGATTTGGCATGGGCATTGATCGCCTGGTGATGCTATTCACCAACAAGCATACCATTCGAGAGGTGTTGCTCTTCCCGGCCTTGCGCAAAGAAGAATTCGGACACGGGTGAACAAGAAGACGCGTTCAAAGCCGGGTGGATCGCTTGACCATCACTATCTGCTCAGGAGACGTATGGCAACCCTTGTGATTGGCGATTTGCTCTCTCTGGCCTTATTAACGGTTGTGGGCTTTGCTTCTCATGACCAGCTGGCCCTGGCAGCCCTCCCACGCATGCTGGCCACGTTCTTTCCCTTGACGCTGGGCTGGTTTTTGCTGGCGCCGGCGCTTGGCTTGTTTCGCGCCGAAGAGGTACGCTCAGGAGCAGGTCTATGGCGTGCTGCGCTGGCAGCGTTTTTTGCTGCCCAGTTAGCGGTCATCCTGCGTGGAGTGTGGCTTCATGCAGCGGTGCAACCCCTGTTTGGCCTGGTGTTGGGCGCTACTTCGGCGGTGGGGATGGCCCTCTGGCGCGTCATCGTGGGCCGCTGGAAGCGGTTCTAGGTGTGTATCACCTGGGCCGCGGCGCGTTGCAGGCGATCGCGAATGGCTAAGCCCAGGCCGCTTTCTCCCAGATCACGGCACAGGATCACGTCTACCTGATGGGAATCCAGCCAGCGCAGGCCGGCATACATGCGGCGTGCAGCACTTTCCACATCTCTCCCCAGACGATAGACGAGCGCTCCCTGCTGTTCGATCTGTCTGGCCTCCTCATCCAGGGCCAGTATCCCCACCTGTTTTCCTTCCGCCAGGAATGCCTGAAGATGCTCTATTAGAGCGCTCCAGGCCTTTGCTCCCACAAAGAAAAGCAATCGGGCGCGAGGGGCATAGTGTCGCTCTAATAGCCCTGGCGAGGGCAGTTTGCTTTCGGGAGGCATCTGGCGATTCCACACGGTCACCGGGCCGATCACGGCTTCCAGTTGTTCGCGGGTCACGCCGCCAGGGCGCAAGATGCGGGGCGGCTCGGTCGAGAGATCGAGAACGGTAGATTCCACGCCGATCGGGGTTGGACCTCCATCCAGCAGGATGTCTATGCGTCCTTCCAGGTCGTGCCAGACGTGTTGAGCCGTGGTCGGGCTGGTATGGCCAAAGCGGTTGGCCGAGGGGGCAGCAACCGGTACACCGGCCGCCTCAATCAGCGCCAGAGCGATGGGGTGGGCCGGAACCCGAACGGCTACCGTATCCAGGCCGGCGGTCACCAGGTCGGGTACGCAGGGTTGTTTGGGCAGGATCAAGGTCAGTGGTCCTGGCCAGAAACGCTCGGCCAGAGTGCGCGCCAGGGGTGGGACGGATCGGGCCACCCCTTCAAGATGAGCGGCGTGACTCAGGTGGACAATTAACGGATCTTCTGGCGGGCGTTCTTTGGCGGTGAAGATGCGAGCCGCAGCACGTTCGTCCAGGGCGTTGGCTCCCAGGCCGTAGACAGTCTCGGTGGGGAAGGCCACCAGCCCCCCTTCTCGCAAAACCTGGGCGGCGCGAACGATGTTCTCTGGCGTAGCAGGTAACCAGGCGGTCATCGTGCCGATTTTACCGCAACAGGGATGGTTGCCGATTGCACTTTCAGAGATGATCATCATCCAGGTGTTTGGGTTGTGTTAGAATTCTCCCCCATGAGGCCGATCTTGTTGCTGGCATCCAGTTCTCCCCGGCGGCGGGAGTTGCTTTCTTTGATTGGTCTGCCGTTTGACACGCTATCCGCTGACATTGATGAAACCCCTCGACTCGGCGAGCCTGCTCATGAGTACGTGGTGCGTCTGGCGGAGAGTAAGGCTCGACGAGTAGCCGAACAAACCACGTCTGCGCAGGTGATCGTGGCGGCGGATACGGTGGTGGTGGATGGAAAGGTTTTTTTGGGCAAGCCTGCCGATCGTCTGGAGGCGAAGCGTATGCTTCGTCAATTGCGAGGGCGCGTCCATCAGGTCTACACCGGGATTGCCGTGTGGAGCATGGCAGATCAGCGTCGGGCGTTTGATGTATGCATGACTGATGTGCCAATGCGCTGGTATAGCGATGAGGAAATCGAAGCCTATGTGGCCAGTGGCGATCCCCTGGATAAGGCCGGCGCTTATGCCATCCAACATCCCGGTTTTCGACCGGTGGAACGGCTGAGCGGCTGTTATGCCGGTGTGATGGGGTTGCCGCTGTGCCATCTGACGCGTCAGTTGCGCCAGATGGGCGTGATCCCGCCCGTGGATGTGCCTGCAGCCTGCCAGTCGTTTCTGGGGTATGTCTGCCCGGTATATCAGCAGATTCTTTTCCAAAAGGATGGCGAGCCTTTTAGCAGATAAGCGGCTTGGCCAGCGCGATTTTGGTCCGATACAGTGGATGAAATGGAGATGAAGCGTTTTTTCTGGATGATCTGGAGTGCGTTGCTGGGTCTCTTGATGGGATGCACTGCTCGACAGGGTTCGATGCCCTTATTGGCTTCTCCCACGCCTCTACCCACGCCGGTAGTACGCGTGACCTCAGCGCCGGAAGCCGAGCCAGTGTTGACGGCTTTTCTTCAGGCGCTGACCAGGGATGATTATGCTAGCATGTATGCCCTGCTTTCGAGCACGGCTCAGCAGGCTATTGGCCCTGAAGAATTTGCTATCCGCTATCGCGAAGTCTTGAACAACCTGAGCGCCTATGAAGTCCAGTTTGAAGTAGGCCAGGCGGCACTCTCTCCCGCTACGGCCCAGGTGCCGTTTCGCATCACCTATCGCACCAGCCTGGTCGGTGACATCAGCCGCGAGATGGTGGCTACGCTGGTGCGAGAGCAGGGTCAGTGGCGCATTGAGTGGAACGAAGGCCTGATTTTGCCTGAACTGGCTGGCGGCAACCGACTGGCGCGCGATTGCCAGGCTCCGCCGCGCGGGAATATTTATGATCGTAGCGGTCAACCCCTGGTCAGCACCACTGAGGCCATCGCGCTGGGGATTGATACGGCCAACGTCAATCTGGATCGCCTGTTTGAACTCACCCAGGAACTGGCTCGTCTGACCGGCATAGATGCCCAGCAACTGGCCAATCGGGTGCTGGCTTCGGGACCAGGATGGTACATCCCGGTTGGGACGACTTCCCGGGAGGAAGGAGTCCGTCTGCTGGGGCGGTTTAGTGGCCTGGTGACCAGCCCCTATACATCAAGATACTATCATAATAGCGGTATCGCTTCACAGACCATCGGCTATACTTTGAGCATTTCGCCGGAAACGCTTGATTACTACAAACGCCGTGGCTATTGCGGCGACGAGCGCGTCGGCTGGACCGGCATCGAACGGGCCCGTGAGTCCGTGCTGGCCGGCCAGCATGGAGGTACGATCTACGTGATCAATCCCCAGGGGCAGGTGGTGACCACTCTGGGGCAAAAGGAATCGCAACCGGCAGGGGATGTGTATCTGACTCTGGATAAAAACCTGCAGTTTTACGCTCAGCAGGCTCTGGCCGGGTTTAGCGGTGCGGTGGTCGTGCTCGAACGGGATAGCGGTCGGGTGCTGGCTATGGCCTCTACACCTGGCTTCGACCCCAATTTGTTCGATCCGCTCAATCGCAATCAGGTTGAACTCTTGCCCCAGTTGTTCAATGATCCGCGACGACCGATGTATAACCGTGCTACCCAGGGACAGTATCCCCTGGGATCGGTGTTCAAAATCATCACTTTTGCCGCCGCCCTGGAAAGTGGTCTGTATCTGCCGGAGACGCAATACGATTGCCAGTATCAATTCACCGAACTCCCCGACCGCATTCTATATGACTGGACCTGGGAACGTTGTCAGCAGCGCTTGAAAGCGGGTGAAGAGTGCAATACCTCCAGCAGCCGCCCCTCTGGTTTGCTTACCCTGCAGGAGGGGTTGATGCGTTCCTGCAATCCCTATTTCTGGCATATCGGCCTGGATCTGTATCGCAACCAGCGCGGTGGAGATATTGCCCGCATGGCGCGTGCCTTTGGATTGGGTTCACGCACAGGCCTGGAGGTGGTGGAGGAAGAACCGGGCCAGATTCTGGAACCCCAGAGCGAACTGGAGGCCACCAATCAGGCCATCGGCCAGGGTGATGTGCTGGTGACTCCGCTGCAGGTAGCCCGATTTGTGGCGGCAGTGGGCAACGGAGGGCTGCTCTATCGCCCGCAATTGATCGAGAAGGTAGTGGATGCCGATGGGCAGGTTCTCGAGTCGTTTACTCCGGAGATCACAGGGGCATTGCCCATACGCCCAGATCGCCTGCAGGCGCTGCAAGAGGCGATGAGGATGGTGATCCAAAGCCCGCGTGGCACAGCGAATTTCCGTATTGGCAGTATGCCTTTCCCGGCGGCTGGCAAGACTGGCACGGCTGAGTCGAATATCCCCGGTTCGCCTCATGCCTGGTTTGCCGGGTATACCTATGGCAATTACCGTGACAAGCCCGATATTGCCGTGGCCGTGGTAGTGGAATACGCCGGTGAGGGTTCGGATTACGCCGCCCCGGTGTTCCGTCGCATTCTGGAAGTGTATTATTTTGGCCAGCCGCAGGCGTTATACTGGTTTGAGTCCAGTTTTGGGGTCACGCGTACACCTACACCGCTGGGGGGCATTCCCACACCTACGCCACGGTAAGCAGGGGAGAACGAATGTCCACTCACCAGAACTTTCTGCCTGGTCGGATCATCCGTTCGCAATCGGGTTTTTTCACCGTGGAGACAGAGCAGGGGGAGATCGTCTGCCGTTTGCGCGGACGCCTGAAGCAGGGAGCCCGGACCGGGGACCTGGCGGCGATTGGGGATCGGGTTCAGGTTTGCCTGCTGCCCGATGGAAGTGGGGTGATCGAGGTGGTTGAACCCCGTCAACGGGCGATTGTTCGCCTCGATCCCCGCCCGCGCGGGGTCTATCAACAAATTCTTCTGGCCAATCCCGATCAGGTGGTGATCGTGTTTGCCTGTGCGCATCCCGAGCCGCGCCTGCGCATGTTGGACCGCTATCTGGTGATCGCAGAAAAGCAGCACATCCCTGCCGTGATCGTGGCCAATAAGATCGATCTGGTAGACGATCCACGACGTATTTTTGGCCTGTATGAAGAGATCGGTTATCCAGTCCTCTACACTTCGGTGGAGAGTGGCGCAGGGCTGGAAGAATTGCGCGCCGTGTTGCTCCATAAGGTCAGCGCTCTGGCTGGCCCAAGTGGGGTGGGCAAATCGTCTTTGCTGAATGCCATTCAGCCGGGGTTGGGCCTGGCGGTGCGTGAACTGAGCGCGGCGAACAAGGGCAGGCATACCACCGTTGTCCGCCAGTTATTTCGCCTGGAGGAGGGAGGCTATGTGGCCGATACGCCTGGCTGGAAATCGCTGGCCCTGTGGGATACTTCGCCAGAGGAACTGGATGGGTATTTTCGGGAGATCGCTCCCCTGGTGTCGCAGTGTGCTTTCAGTGATTGTACCCACATTCACGAGCCGGAGTGTGCGGTCCGCGCTGCGGTAGAGGCGGGTAAAATTCGACGGGAGCGATATGAGTCATATCTTCGCCTGCGCGGCGGGGAGGAGTGAGGGAATGCAGGGTTATGTTTCCGAGTAGGAACTGGTTTCTTTTCCGATAGAAAACGGTTTTGTTGAAATCATTCGTCACTCTCGGAAAACACTCTTTATCTGTGTGCCCTATATCAAAGAATACGGTGCTCAAGTTGTCCTTCAACATGCTTGCCCTGATGAAGTCAGGATACTCACCAATCTTGATTGGCTCAATCTGACCAGCGACAATTTTGATTTATCTGCCCTCTTTTTGCTGTGGGATAGGTTTCCCCTAAAAGTTTCGTCATTAAGCAGGCTTCATGCAAAAATCTACATCGCTGACGATCAACGTGCTCTGATCACCTCTGCCAATCTGACTTATGGCAGGCTACGCCAGAACTAGGAGTATGGAATAGTTTTGCGTCATCCGACTCTCGGGGCTAAACTTGCTTCGGATATGCGGTACCATTTTGAGCTAGGCAACGTTTTTGAGCGAGAGCAACTTGAAGCCATTCTTCCCCTGGTAGAAGAAATCAAAGCCCTTCAATACCAGGCCAGGCGGGTTGGCACAACAAAGGTGAAAAAGGCTTTGGAACAGCGATCATCTGTTTTGCAAACCCTGTTGCTTGAAAATCAGGTGCGAAGGAAAACCATCAACTTGATTTTTTGTGAGACCATCCTGTTCCTTTTGAGCACAAAAGGCTCTCTTTCTACAGAGGAGTTACACCCCTTGATCCAGAATATTCACCCCGATATATGTGACGACTCGATTGATCGAGTAATTCGCGGGCAACATTTTGGGAGAAAAGTGGAAACATCTGGTCAGGAATGCTCAACAGACCTTGAAACGGCAGGGAAGGATCGCTCTTGTCAATGGCCGCTGGACGCTGGTTGGATGATCGCTAAAATTCGTTTCTCGCTGATAATACCTTCGCCAAAATTTATGAGCATCCAGAAATTCCCTATATGTGGGTAAAGAGTTTTCAAAAACCACCATATAGGGCGGTCGTAAAACGCAATTTCAAAATTGGCGAAGTTCTTCATGGGAATTATTGAATTGACATGACTTCCTGGAATCTCTTTGGTCATTCCTGGGCGGTGAACCTGTTGCGCGCTCAGATTCAACGCGGGACGTTGCGGCATGCTTACCTGTTCACCGGACCTGCCGGTGTGGGACGCCGTACCCTGGCGCTGCGCTTCACTCAGGCGTTGATCTGTTCCCAGCCGCCGGCGCCGGGGGAGTTTTGTGGGGAATGCCTGAATTGCCGCGGGGTGGAGGCGATGACCCATCCGGATTTGATGATCGTTCAGGCGGAGCGCGCAGGAGGGGTCTTGAAGGTGGATCAGGTGCGGGAGGTGCGTCGTCTGACGGCGCTCAAGCCGTATCAGGCGACCTATCGGGTGGCGCTGTTCTGTCGTTTTCACGAGGCGAACGAGAGCGCCGCCAATGCCCTGCTCAAGACTCTGGAGGAGTCGCCTGAACAGGTGCTCTTGCTGCTCACTGCCGATAGTGCTGAGGCGTTGCTGCCCACGATTGTCTCACGTTGTGAGGTGGTGCGGTTGCGGCCGCTGGCTTATGTGCAGGTGGAACGTCTGCTCCTGGATCGGGGTGTGGACCCGGAGCATGCCCGTCGCCTGGCTCATCTGAGCGGGGGGCGTCCCGGCGCCGCTTTGCGTATGCTCGAGGAGCCGCAGATGCTGGAGTTTCGTCAACAGCGATTGGAGGATGTGTATCGTTTGCTTTCTGCTTCTCGCCGGGAGAAGTTTGCTTACGCGGAGGAACTGGCCCGAGAGCGCGAAGCCATGCGCCAGACTCTGTTGATCTGGCTTTCGTTCTGGCGGGATGTGTTGTTGCAGGTGGCAAGGTCGGCTGTGCCGCTGGAGAATGTGGACTGGAAAGCAGAGATCGCCGCCCTGGCGGCTCAGCTGGACCTGTCCACTGCGCGTAAGCGGGTGGTCGAAACCGAACAGGCTTTGCATCGCCTGGATCGGAATGTGAACCCGCGCCTGCTGGCCGAGGTGCTCTTGTTGGGTTGGGGCAGGTAACCGGTTCGGGGGAGGCAAGGCCGGTCGGAGCCGAAGCCGGCCCGGGGTCCGGGGTGAATCGCCGCTGCGGGAGGGGAGATTCCTCGGTTCGTGGAGCAGGAGTCCCGGGGTGGGGGCGGTTTCCGATGGCAGGCTACCGGTTTCCTGTTATACTTGAGAGAAATATCCGTATCCTGGAGATCCTTCCCATCTGGAGCAGAAAATGGCCGCAGGTAAATCGCGAAGTGGATCGTATTGGGAGAAGCATGTGGTTAGTTGGGAGGCGGCTACGTATTTTACCGATAAGGAGTTGCCTCAGCCGGGTTTGTGGGATCGTTTTTCGATCTTGTTTCGCGGCAGGTCTTTGTATGACCGCATGAATTTTGCCCTGGACCTGTTGCGCCCTTATCTGAAGGGGCTCACGGTGCTGGATGTAGGTTGTGCATCGGGCCGGTTTGCTCATATGCTCCTGGAGGCCGGCGCTGAACGGGTGATCGGGGTGGATGTTTCGGAGGAGATCATCCGTATTGCCAACCAGCGACGATGGAATAGCCCGTATCAGGATCGGCTGGAGTTTATGGTGGCCGATGTGGTTCAGCCGGGCCTGAAGTTGCCTGAGGTGCATCTGGTGACCAGCCTGGGGGTGCTGGAGTATTTCGATAGAGACGATATGCGCAATTTTCTGGCCAATCTGCGAGCGCCGTATTTCTTCCACGATTTCCCGGATGTGGCGCGTACCACGAACTGGTGGTTGTGGTGGTTGCGTCAGGTGTATGTTCGGGTTCATCGTTGTCCTGGCGTCTATTTGTATCCTCGCCAGGAGTTTAATGACCTGGTGCGGCAGGCCGGCTTCCAGGGCGAAATCTGGTATGTGCGCCGTTCGATTTTCCACTTTGTGTCGAATCTGCCGCACAAGCCGGAGGAGTTGGTGGTTCGGCCGTTGGGCTGATAGAGAAGGCTCTCTGGGCGGGCTGGTGCCGGCCGGGCCTGGTGGTATGGCTGTGTACCGCCGACACCGGTCGGCATTGCCAGGCCGGGCCTGAAGGAGGGCTGGCGCATCGTATCTGTTGACCGGACTGTGAGATGAAGTCGCATCCCCGCTTCTTTTGCCTGACGTTCGATATTGAGGCGGATTATGCCAATTCCCTGGGTCAGGTGCGGCTGTTTGAGGAGGAGACGCTTCTGGAGCGATTTATCGGCCTGATCCGCCGCACAGGATGCCGGGTGACTGGTTTTATGGTGACTTCGCTGCTTGAGCGCTATGGTCCGGCCATTCGTCGCCTGGCAGAGACGATTCCGATCGAATTTGCCCTGCACTCTCACCATCATGATACCAGGCTGGCCGATCAGCGAGAGGAGATCGAACTTGCTCAGCGCACGTTTCGGGCGTTTTTCGGCTATGAAGCCATTGGGTATCGAGCGCCGATTGGGGCGATTTCAGCCCAGGGGATCGGGCATTTGATGGATTTGGGGTTTCTCTACGATGCCAGTGTGTTCCCGTCGATTCGGCCAGGTCGCAATGGGTATTGGAACACGCACCTGCCCATCGAACCGTTCTGGATTCGTCGCGGTGACGATGTCATTCTGGAATTTCCTTTCCCCACCCTGCCCCATATTCGGTTAAACTTTGGATTGCCCTGGATCAAACTTTACGGAATTGGTCTTTCCTCTCTCCTGATGCGGTTCTTTCCACCGCCTTTGGTGCTGGCCTTTACCAGTCATCCTCATGACCTGTATCCTCCTCATCTCTCAGATGGGGTGACGGTGGTGGAAAAATACGCCTTGCTCCGCAACAGCGAGCGGGGGTTCCTGATCCTGGAAACCATGATCGAACGCTTTCGAGCCATGGGGTATCGCTGTGCCTTTTTGAGCGAAATTCGAGAGGAACTCGTTCATCGCTCTGACTTGCCGACTCTTTCCCTGCAGGAGTGGCGCTACTATCTTTTCAAGGATTTCCCATGGAGACATCTTTCTACACCCGCCTCCGAACCTATGCCGAAATAGCGGTCCGCATTGGCGTGAATTTGCAATCTGGTCAGCGCCTGCTGGTGCGAGGCGCTTCGTTGGAGCATGAGCCGCTGGTGCATGCCATCGCTGAGGTGGCTTATCAGGCCGGGGCTCGTCTGGTGGACGTGATGTGGGTCAACGAGCCGCTGGAACGGATTCGGTTTGCCCACGCGCCCCGCGATTCGTTTGACGAATTCCCGAAATGGCGTGTGTTGGGACCGCTGGAGTATGCCGAACGAGGCGATGCGATTCTGACCATTTCGGCCACCGATCCCGACCTGCTGGCCGGCCAGGACTCGGCGCTGGTGAACGTGTATCAGTCCACGATCTGGAAGGAGATGGGCCCTTTCCTGAAGCACATTTCGAGCAATACCATGAACTGGTGTGTGATCTCGGCGGCGCGGCCGGTGTGGGCGCGCAAATTGTTCCCTGATCTGCCCGAAGCCGAGGCGACCGGTCGTCTGTGGGAGGTGATCTTCCAGATGTGCCGCGTGGATCGGGAGGCGCCGCTCCAGGCCTGGCAGGATCATCTGCGTTCGCTTCAGACCCGCAGCCGCTATCTGACCGAGAAGGGGTATCACGCCCTGCGATTCACCGCTCCTGGAACTGACTTGACCGTTGGCTTGCCCAGGGGCCATCGCTGGGTCAGCGCTTGCGAAACTGCTCGCAACGGCATTGAATTCACGGCCAATATTCCCACTGAGGAAGTGTTCACTATGGCCGACCGTGCCCGTGCGGAGGGGGTGGTCTCTGTCACCAAACCCTTGAACTATGGCGGCACGCTCATCGAAGGGATGGTGTTGCGCTTTGAGAACGGTCGCGTGGTCCACGCTCAGGCTCGCACCAATGAAGCCATTCTTCAACAAATGATCGCCACCGACGAGGGGGCAGCGCGCCTGGGTGAGATTGCCCTGGTGCCGGATTCTTCGCCCATTTCTCGCTCTGGCCTGCTCTTCTACAATACGCTGTATGACGAGAACGCCTCCTCTCATCTGGCCCTGGGTCGGGCCTACAAATTCAACTACACCGGTGGCCTGGACCTGAGCGACGAGCAGTTTGCGGCAGTCGGCGGCAACCAGAGCCTGATCCATGTGGATTTCATGATCGGTTCCGCTCAAATGGATGTGGATGGCCTGACCGAAGATGGTCGCGCTGAACCCCTGATGCGTAAGGGAGAATGGGCGTTTGACGTCTAGAGCGATAGCGTGGGGAAATTCCCCGCCGATTCTGATTGCTGGAGGTGTGCATGTCGCGCGTCAAACGCTCGAAATCGTCCACTTCCCATCGTCTGCCCTGGTTTCTCGGGGCAGGTGTGATTGGGTTGATCCTGATAGGGGTGGTGTGGATCGCTCTTCCCAGGCGAGCCTCCGATCAACTCCCCCTCAACATCAGTGTGGATCAGGCCTATGCATTGTATCAGGACGGGGCCTTTTTCCTGGATGTGCGTGAACCTTCGGAATGGGAGGAGTATCACGCTCCGGGCACGACTCTCATCCCGCTGGGGGAACTCGCTTCTCGCCTGGACGAAGTGCCGCGCGACCGGCCGATCGTTGTGGTCTGCCGCTCGGGCAATCGCTCCCAACAAGGCCGCGATATCCTGCTACAGGCTGGCTTTTCTCAGGTGACCAGTATGGATGGGGGGCTGAAGGCCTGGCGCGCCCGGGGCTATCCGATTGAACCGTGAGATCGTTTAGTGCCCGATACACAGGCTCCCTCTCCCCCAGGGAAAGAGAGCTTTACGCTAGCCTGAACACCACCCGTCTCTACGTCACCCCCGGCGTGCGCGACCTGGAACAGGCGGTGGAGAGGCTGAAATAGGACGGCCATCCCTGGCCTGAAACAACCCCTTTGGTGCCGGATGGTCTCCTCCGGCACTGTTTGTTCCCCGAGTCTTTGCAAGACGCCCAAAAAATCCCTACCCCTCTTTGCTAACTTGTTGTATATTTAACAATGAAGAAAACATTCCCCCACACACTTTCAGTGTCCCGTGAACATGCAGCAAAACCACACCATACAAGCACGGTGAACAAAAATGACCTTCTCCCCTCATGTTGGCGACTCAATCTCCATCGGACAGGTGACCTATCGTTTTACCGAGCATCCTGCGGCCAAAGGCATGCCCTATGGCCAGACGGGACGGCGGGCAACCGTCTATCAAGTACAGGCACAGGATGGCACTTTCCATGCCTTGAAGGTGTTCACCCAGGCGTTTCGCGCGTCGCGGCACGCCGGGAATGCCGAGCGGCTGCGTCCTTTTGCTGCCATGCCGGGCCTGGAGACCTGTCAGCGCATCGTCATCACGCCCACAACGGAACAAAAACTGGTCAAAGCCCAGCCTGACCTGGAGTTTGCCGTGCTCATGCCCTGGATACACGGTGAAACCTGGCAGGAATTCCTGCTTTCTGGGCAGGTTCTCTCCCGCCAGCAGTGTCTTTCCCTGGCTCGCTCTTTGGTTTCGAGCCTGGCTGCCATGGAGGGGAGCGGAATCGCGCATTGCGACCTGGCCGGCCCCAATGTCATGATAGATGCTCCAACCGGCAACGTGGCACTGGTGGATGTAGATGACCTGTACGCCCCCACCCTGCCGAGGCCGGAGAAGTTGCCCGGCGGCTCTCCCGGCTATGCCCACAAGACCGCTCCGCAAGGGTTGTGGAGTCCCGAGGCCGACCGCTTCGCTGCGGCCATCCTGCTCGCCGAAATGCTCACCTGGCACGACCCGGTCATTCGCCAGCAAGCCTTCGGCGAGCAATTTTTTGATCCTGCCGAGATGCAGACCGATTGTCCGCGCTTCGTTTTGATGCTCCAGACGCTGCAACGCGAATATGGGGAAACGATTGCCGCAGCCTTTCGGCGCGCCTGGGAAAGTGATACCCTGGCGGAGTGTCCCCGCCTTGCGCAGTGGTCGGAATGGCTGAATGCCCTTTCGGAAGCGCCAGTTTCAGAGTCAGAAATGGCCGCGCCGCTTTCCACGGCGAGTTCGACCATCTCCCTGCCGGACAATTTCACCCTGCCAACCTTCCAGCCGGTGTTCAAACCCATCGAAGAGAGCGACGCTTTGCCTGCCGCAGTGACGCTGCCTGCCGCTCCTGCCAGTGCAGCCTCCCAACCTGTCCCGGTTTCCCCTTCCCATCGAAAAAGCGCTTCAGGATGGGCCTGGGCCCTGGCCGCACTCTTTGCCCTGGCCGCGCTCGTGCTGGGCGGGTTGTATCTCAGCGCCGTTCAGGACAGAGAGAACGCCCAGAGCCGAGCCTGGCGATTGGAAAATGAACTGAGCAACGCTCGAAGCACCATGCAGGCCCTGGAAAATGAATTGAGAATAGATCGTTCTTTCTTCAGTTCTTTGACTAACTGGCAAATCGCTTATGGACCACAGAATGGCAGCCTTAGTCATGTGGAAGATGATTTTATCGAAGTTGAATGTGCAGGCGTCTCTCAGAGAAATTTTGTGACGGGTACAGTGTTTTCTAATCCGTATGCCGCCTCCTATCATGCCTGGGATTATGGTTTTCTTTTCCGGGATACAGGAGGAAATCAACAATATCGCCTTGCGTTGCATTCTGACAGGACGTGGGACTTCGGTCTTCGCGAGGGAGATAACTGGACGTTTTTAGGCGAGGGGGAAGTCCCGGATTTGAATGTTGGTGATGGTCAGCAAAACAGCCTTGTTTTACGTATCAAAGGGAATGGGGCTGAGTTTTGGGTCAATGGCCACTTTATATCCACGCTGGATGTAGCGGATAAAACCGTTGCAGGCGACGTTTGCGTTGCAACGGGTATCTGGAACGGCGATGAGGTGAATGGAAAGACGACTCGCTTCTCGAACTTCGTCGTTTATTCCATCCCTTAGACTTATTCCTCTGTTTACCAGGAGTTCCCCTATGCCCTACGACATCCTCGCCACCAGCAAAACCCCCGCCCTGATCATCTACCTGCTCGATGTGAGCGGCTCGATGAGCGAGAAATTGGGGGGCAAGCGCCGCATTGACGTGGTGATGGAAGCCCTGGGTGCCATGCTGCGCCAGATGGTCTTCCGCTCTACCAAGGGCAGCCGCGTCTCGCCCCGCTATCGCGTGGCCATGTACGCCTACAGCGACCATGTCTATGACCTGCTGAACGGCGTCAAAGGCGTGGACCAGGTAGCCCAGCTGGGCGTGCCGCAACTCTCCACCATGCGCAGCACCGATACCGCCCGCGGCTTTGCCGAAGTGGAAAAATTGTTGCAGCGCGAACTGCCCGGCCTGACGCATTGCCCCGCTCCCCTGGTCTGCCACATGACCGATGGCGAGTACACCGGCGCTGACCCGACGCCCATCGTCAAGCGCATCATGTCCATGTCGGTTCCCGATGGAAACGTGCTGGTCGAGAACATCTTCATTTCCGACAACATTCTGAGCGAGAAAATCGCCGACCCGCGCCAGTGGAGCGGGGTGTTGCCGAATACCAAACTAAGTACAGACTATGCCCGTAAGTTGCGCGAAATGTCCTCCCGTCTGCCGGATGGCTATCGCGTGATGATGCGCGAGAGCGGCTATAACATTGCCGAGGGCGCAGTGATGATGATTCCGGGCATGACCCCCGCCCTGGTGGAGATGGGCTTCGTGATGTCCATGTCCACGCCGATTGGACAGGAGCGATAAGTATGCCAGAAGAACGTTTCATCCAGGTGCCGCAAGACCGCGAGACGGCGGTCACGGCCCATCAAGAGAAGTACTTCGGCTATCGCTATGCCTACAGCCGTTCGGCCGATAGCCGCGCCAACCAGGACAAAGGCCAGGACTACCTGACCATTCGGGAAAACGGTCAACGCCTGGCGTTCGTCCTCTGCGATGGGGTGAGTCAGTCCTTCTACGGCGACCTGGCGGCGCGTCTGCTGGGGGAGGCGCTCCTCTACTGGCTGTGGACGCGTCCGTCCACCAAAGCGACCGCCTGGAAGTCCGAGTTGGAAGCCTTTCTGGATAGCCTGGTCGAGCCGGCCGGCAAACAGGTGGAAGCCTTCCCGATCCCTGCCGATATTCCCCCGATGTTACGCCAGGTGCTGGAACAGAAGCGCTCCCTGGGCAGCGAAAGCACCTTTACCGCCGGGCTGGTGGACATCCCCAGCGGGCAGGTGTTCCTGGCCTGGATGGGCGATTCGCGCCTGCGCCTGTGGGATAAGGACGGAGAAATCACCGAACGTCTGGGAGATTCTTTTCACACCGGCGAGCGCTGGTCCACTCGCCGCGGGCGCATCGGCGAATTGCATACGTTCACCATGCCGTGCAAGGCGCTGTATTATTTGATGGCTTATTCCGACGGCCTGGCCCGCCTGGACAAAATCATGAAGCGCCACTTTCGCGACGCTTCGATCAATGCCCTCATCGAGGATGCCCTGCTCCGCCCGGAGAGCGATGACATTTCGTTCGTTGAGGTCTGGCTGGCCGACCGTCGTCCCCTGGAAAGGCCGGCCCTTGCCCCTCCCCCCGATGTCCGCGTGGACATCCAGGAAGGACGGGGACGAGTCCACTGGCGGCCGGTGGCAGGGGTGGCCTGGTATGAGGTCCAGTTGAACGATGGGCAATCCTTTCAGGTGTACAGCCCGGGCCGTTCGTTCGATCTGCCCAAAGAAGCGTTGACCTCCGGCGTGGAGTCTGTGCGTGTCCGCGCCTGGGACGAAGAGCCAGGAGCATGGAGCGGCCGCGTGGCCCTCCCCAAAGAACTCCTGCCCCAACCCGTTCCGGTTCGTCCTGCCCCGGCGCCGCCCCCGCCGGTCCCGCCTGTCCTGCAGCCCAGACCGTTTCCATCTCCTCCACCGCCGGCTCCGAAACAATCCCCTTGGCGGCTGGCCTGGATGGGCGCGCTGGGGTTGGTCGCCTTGTGCGGGGGGGTGATGCTGGTTTTTCTTTTCCCATCGTTTCGGCAACGCCTCGCCGCGCCGGGAGTGACGCCCTCTGCTCCGCCCGTTGTAGAATCGCCAGCGATGCCTTTACCAATGGACACATTCCCCCCAACCCAAACCCCGACTGAAACGCTTATCCCCACCGAAACGCCCACCCCGACCGAGACCGCTACCGGAACGCCCACCCCGACCGAAACGCCGCTGTCGCAACAGTTTTGCTTGCGAGCGAGATCCACTCCATTCGTAGTGGAAAGCCCTTCGCCTCAGGCATCCGTATCGTTTTCCTGGCCTGCAGGCTCAATCTGCCTCCTATTCGATGGCTGGAGTGAGGGAAGCCCCAACGATTATGGCTCATACTGGCTGCGGATTGCGCCCAACCAGCCCGGTTACGAAGCCCTGGCCGGCAAATGGGCGCTTGCCGATCGCTGGGAGGCTCCCCAAGCCTCCACACAACTTTCAATTCCGTTTATACCCTTGACGACCCCCACCCCTACGCCATCGTCCACCGCCACGCCGACTCCTACCCCCAGCCCGACTCCATCGGCCACGGCCACACTGACCAGTACCGCTACGCCGACCTCGACGCCATCCGCTTCACCCTCACCGACTTCCACTCCGTAACGCGGAATTCATTCCGCAACCAAATTCATTCCGCAACCAAATTCATTCCGCAACCAAATTCATTCCGCAACCAAAAGTGGAAATGAATTTCCTCTCCGTAACGCGGAATTCATTCCGCAACCAAAAGTGGAAATGAATTTCACCTTACAAAATCCTGGCGATTGAGAGATACTGGAGTACATTAAGGAGCCTCCCATGCCCTTCCACCCCAACCCCCACGACCCCCTCCCCATCGGCGGCGTGACCTACGTCATTGCCGAGCACCCCGCTGCGCCCGGCCTGCCGCACGGACAGGAAGGCCGTGCCGGCACCGTCTACCGCCTGAGCGCCCCCCAGGGCGAAGACCAGGCCCTCAAGGTCTTCAAGCCCCGCTTTCGCCTGCCCGCCCTGGTGACCCA
>FWWM01000869.1_pt1 | contig 71608 bp, 71 predicted proteins | sample 2228351 | NCBI WGS metagenome assembly FWWM01 (sample SAMEA103939774, study PRJEB20133) | metagenome | reverse complement strand
TGGCAACATCCTCGTCCTCCACCACCACATAGGAGAGCCTTGCACCGCCCGCGGATTCTATGGCTCTTAGGTATTCCAAGTCCTTCACCCTTATGAGGTCCCAAACCCTACCGTAGACGCCCCTTATCCCTTCAAAGGGAAGGCTTGAAGACTCCGCACTTCTGAGCTTGGACTCAAGGATTGCCATCTCCTTCAGGAGCTCCTCCCTTTCCTTCCTGAAAGCCTTTATCCTCTCCTCCAGCTCCTGGGCTTGAGCCCTTTTCTTCTTAAGCGATAGCTCTTCCTCCCTGAGGAGCTTTTGGTAGTTTTCCATCCTCAAAGACGCTTCTCCGAGCTCTTCTTTTAGGGCTCTTAGCTCCTCCTCCAGCCTCTGCACATCTTCCTGAACCTTCGCCCTCTTTATGTCCATCTCCTTGACTTTTATGTCCCCTTCGGTGAGGGTCCTTCTCTTGTTTTCCAGCTCTTCCCGAAGGGCTTTGAGCTTCTCTTCCGTCCTGTGAGCCTCTTCCAAAGAGACCCTCAAGCCCTCTTCTTTCTCCTTCAGGGCTTGGCTTATCCTTGAGTGCTCATCCTCATAGCGTAGTAGCTCCTTCTCCTTCTCTTCAAGAGCCTCCCTTATGAGTGCTTCCTCTTGCAGTATCTCTTGGAGAAGCATACTTAGACGCTTTATCTTCTCCTGCGCATGCAACGTTTCTTCTTCAAGCTTTAGCCTTCTTCTGTGTAGCTCTTGGAGCTTTTGGCTGATATGCTCTATGTCCGAGCTTATCCTTCCCACCCTTTCCCTGTAGGGAAGTATCTGCTCGTTTATGCTCTGGAGCTTCTGCTCGGACTCTTGGAGTTGTCCCTCAAGGTAGGATGTTTGGTTTTTCAAGTCTTCCAGCACGAGCTCCAACTCACGCTCTTGGGAATGAAGGCTCTCCAGCTGTGTTTTCAATGAATAGGCTTCCTTGGTGTAGAGCTTAATCTCCGTTTCTCTCTTCTTGGCGAGCAGTTCCTTGTAAAGGCGGAGCCTTTTTACCTCCTCCGCCAAACGCTCCATCTGGACTTCCATCTCGTCTATGAGCAAAGAGAGTTCCCTTATCTTGAGCTCTACCTCTCCAAGGTCTTCAAGGGCTTTTTGCTTTTTCTCTTCAAACTCACCCACGCCGGATATGTCCTCTATGAGCTTTCTCCTCTCCACCGGCGTCATCTTCAGGAAGCGCACTATGTCGCCCTGAAGCACCACGTTGTAAGCGCTCTCAAAGATGCCCGCCTTGGAGAGGAAGTCCGCCAAATCCCTCTCCCTGACGGTGGACGAGTTTATCTTGAAAACACTCCTCCCATCCCTGTAGACCTTCCTTGATACAACCACCCTCTCATCCTCGGTGGGAAACACACCGTTGTTTCTGAAGTGCACCTCTACGTAGGCATAGTCTGCCCTGTCCTCTCCCCTTGAGTACATGAGATAGGAGAGGTTTTTTGCCCTTAGGGTCTTTGCAGTGGCAAGTCCCAGAGCGAAGGATAGGGCATCGCCTATGTTGGACTTACCCGCACCGTTTGGTCCCACTATGGCAATAAAGCCTTCCCCCAAGGGTATCTCCATCCTCTCCTTCCCGTAGGACTTGAACCCCTCTACCACTATCTTTTCTACCCAAGCACCCATCCTTTTAGAATTTTATTATAAAAAGACTTCCCATCCGCGTATAAACAGCCAGAAAAAAGCGCGCAGGACACGTAAGATGGTGGCACTACCAATACTCTTTCCTGTGGCTTCCCCTAAGCTTTCTCATACACTCCCTATACTCTTCAAAGGAGTTGGCACCCTGCACGCACTTTTCCTTCTCCTTCATATGGCTGAGCATACGCTGTTTACACTCTTGCCAGTTTTCTTTGCACCACCGGTGATGTTCCTTTTCCATTATATGGTCGCTCGCAAAGGCTAAACCGCCCAGGCTCAGTAGGATGAGTAGTTTTTTCATGGCTCACACCTCCTTTGCTTTTAATTATAGGCAAGTAAAGGTGAAGATTTGATGAATGTTCTCTGACGTGCGGTGCTTCTCAGGTTGGGTTTATAATAAATCTCTTATGAAAGACGTAGGCGCTTACAACCACTCTGACATAGAGTCAAGGCACTCCAAAAGGTGGGTGGAAAGGGCTCTTTACCATGTGGAAGAGCCTAAGGAAAAGTTTTCTGTGGTCATACCGCCCCCCAACGTGACCGGCTCATTGCACATGGGACATGCACTCAACGCCACCTTGCAGGACATCGTCTGCCGGTGGCAAAGGATGAGGGGAAAGGACGTGGTGTGGGTGCCGGGCTTTGACCATGCGGGCATAGCCACCCAGTATGTTGTGGACAGACAGCTACAGGAGAAGGGTCTAAACAGGATAGAGCTGGGAAGGGAGGAGTTTTTAAAGAGGGTTTGGGAGTGGGTGCCCCAGTCTCGGCATGCCATAAGGACGCAGTTGGAAAAGCTGGGAGTGAGCGTAGACTGGAAGAGGGAACGCTTCACCTTGGATGAGGGCTTTTCAAGGGCTGTAAGACATGCCTTCGGAAAACTCTACGAAGACGGGCTTATATACAGGGGCGAGTACATAGTAAACTGGTGTCCTAAGGATTTGACAGCCCTTTCGGACCTGGAGGTGGAACACGAGGAAGAGCAGGGCAAGCTATGGTATGTAAGGTATCCCTTATCGGATGGCTCTGGCTACATAACGGTGGCTACCACAAGACCGGAGACCATGTTGGGAGACACGGCGGTGGCGGTAAACCCCGAAGATGAACGCTACAGGCATCTTATAGGCAAGAAGGTAAAACTTCCTCTGGTAGACTGGGGGAGAGGGTCTTTGGATGGGAAAGAGGTAGGTTCGGAGATACCCATAATAGCGGACGAGAGGGTAAAGCCCGAGTTTGGCACAGGAGCGGTCAAGGTTACGCCCGCCCACGACTTTAACGACTTTGAGATGGGAAAGACGCACAACCTGCCCGCGGTCTGCGTGATGGACGAGCAGGCACGCATGAACGAAAACGCCGGAAGGTTCAAGGGCCTGGACAGATACGAAGCGAGAAGGCTCATAGTCCAAGAGCTCCAAAGCTTGGGTCTTTTGGAGAAGGTGGAAGAGCATCTTCACGCTGTAGGCAAATGCTACAGGTGTAAGACTACCCTTGAGCCCATGGTCCTGACCCAGTGGTTTTTGAAGGTTTCCGACCCGAGGATAAAGGAGATGGCTTACAAGGTGGTGGAGGAGGGGAACATACGCTTTATACCCGAAAACTGGAAGAAGGTATACCTTCAGTGGATAGAGAACCTCAGGGACTGGTGCATATCAAGGCAGATATGGTGGGGGCACAGGATACCCGTCTGGTATTGTCAGGACTGCGGACATGTAAACGTCTTCACCGATGAGGACTTTGACAGGGTTTATGATAAGCTCATCTTCAACCTTCTGGCGGACGGTAAGATAGGTGAGGATTTTAGCCCAGAGGAGGTGGAGGCAATTCTTCACTCACCCTCCTTCGTCCATCCGGGGATGAGCGTGCTGGACTTTTACAAGAGGTTTGTCTTTCATAAATACCACTCGACGGAGATCTCCGCCCACTCCCTCAGGCTCGCCTTCACCCAAGACCTCAACCCCATGGCAATCCTAACCGAGAAAAAGTCCCGCTACCGCTACAACAAGGAGACCAAAGGATACTCCTTTGTGCTACGGTGCAAGAAGTGTGGCTCGGAGAACCTAAAGCAAGAGACGGATGTTTTGGACACGTGGTTTTCTTCCGCCCTCTGGCCCTTTGGAGTTTTTGGCTGGCCCGAGCCCACGGAAGACCTCAAAAGGCTATGCCCCACAGACTTGTTGGTTACCGGCTTTGACATCATCTTCTTCTGGGTTGCCCGTATGGTGATGATGGGCACCTACTTTATGGAGGACATACCCTTTAAGGATGTTTACATACATGCGCTGGTGAGGGACGAGAAGGGGCAGAAGATGTCCAAGACCAAGGGCAATGTGATAGACCCTCTGGACATAGTGGAGAGGTATGGAGCGGACGCTCTACGCTTTACATTGGCAATACTTACCCAGCAGGGAAGGGACATAAGGCTCTCCGAAAAACGCTTTGAAGGGTATAAACACTTTGCCAACAAGCTCTGGAACGCCGGAAGGTTTATCCTGATGAACTTGGATGAGGACCTCCTTTCCAACCTACCCTACGGTGCTCCTCCGAGCCCCGAAGACCTTTGGATAACCACCCTTCTGAATGAGACAGTCCAGAAGGTAAACAAGGCTTTGGAGGAATACGAATTCTCCCAAGCTTGCCAAACCATCTACGACTTCATCTGGAGTGAGTTCTGCGACTGGTATATAGAGATGACCAAGCACAGGCTTTACGCCAAGGTGGATGAGTCTCTTCCTGAGGAGCAAAGGCAAGAGGAAGAAAGAAGGATTAAGGCGGAGAGGATTACCGCCCAATCTACCCTCCTTTACGTCTTTGAAAAGACCTTAAGGCTCTTGCATCCCTTCATGCCATACATAACGGAGGAGCTCTGGCTCAGCCTTCCCACAGCCCATAGGGAGAGCGTATCGCTGACCGAATATCCCCAGCATAACCCACAGGAGGTTTACCCAGAAGCAAAGCATAAGGTGGAAAGGCTCAAGTCCATAATATCCGCCATCAGGTCCCTCCGTAGCGACCTGAGGATTGAACCGAGCAAGAAGATAAAGCTCTACTACAGGGGAGAAGAGGAGCTCCTTAGGGAGCTTTCCCATCACGTGATGAGCTTGGCCAAGGTCTCCGAGCTGGAGAGGGTGGAACAAAGACCCCCTAACACGGTGGCGGGTTTCAGCGGTGATTTTGAGTTCTTCATACCAATCAGCGAGGGCGTGGATTTGGAAGAGCTCATCTCCTCCTACCAAAGGAGGCACAAAGAAGTCCTCTCCGAGCTTGAAAAGTTCGGCAAAAAGCTCTCCAACGAAGGTTTTCTCAAAAAGGCTCCGCCGGAGGAGGTCCAGAAGGCTCAGGCCATACATAGAGAGCTTTCCCAAGAGAAGGAAAAGATTGAAAACATCCTGAAAGTGCTTGAAGAGGCAAGGGAGTTTAAAGATGGAAAGGTCAAGGATTGAAAAGCTCCAAAGGTTAAAGGAGATAACCAACCCCTACCCTTACAGGTATGAGTTTACCCATAGGGTGGAGGAAGTAAGGCGCCTCTTTGAGAAGGAGCCTAAGCCTACCGAGTGCGTGCTTAAAGGCAGGGTAAAGAGGGTCTCGCGACTGGAAGAGGTCTACTTTGTGCGCCTGACGGATGAAAACAACTTAGAGATGGTGGTGATAACCGAGGAAGAGCTAAAGCCCTCTGAAGAATACGTCCTCAAGGGGGTGCTGGGAAGGTATGAGGGAAAGCTCGCCCTCCTGTCCGCCAAGTCCACACAAGAAGAGCCTACCCATACCATAAGGGCTCTCAAAGAAGAATACGACCTGGACCCTCAGAACGTGCGGGTAAGCCTGATTGGAAGGCTTGTAGCCTTAAGACCTATGGGTAAAGCTATCTTTGGGCACATACAGGACTACACGGGCAGGATTCAGATATATCTGAAAAAGGACATACTCGGGGATGAGAAGTTTTCCTTCTTTGAGGACTTTGTGGATGTAGGCGACATCTTAGGTGTAAGGGGAAGGCTCTTTAGGACCAACACGGGAGAGCTAACCATTGAAGTAGAAGACTTTGAGCTTCTTAGTAAGTGCCTGCATCCGCTCCCGGAAAAATGGCACGGGCTTAGCGACGTTGAGGTGCGCTACAGACAGAGGTATCTGGACCTCATATCCAACGAGTCCGCAAGAGAAATCTTCGTCCTCAGGAGCAGGCTCATATCCCTTATGAGAAGGTTCTTTGACGAAAAGGGATTTTTGGAAGTGGAAACTCCCATACTCCAACCCATAGCAAGCGGAGCAAACGCCAAGCCCTTTATCACATACCACAACCATTTAGAGCAAAACCTATACCTACGCATAGCTCCTGAGCTCCACCTTAAGCGCCTCATAGTGGGTGGTTTTGACAGGGTCTACGAGATAGGTAAGAACTTCCGCAACGAAGGGGTGGACACCACCCACAACCCCGAGTTTACCATGGTGGAGTTCTACGCGGCGGGCTGGGACTATACGGACCTCATAAGGTTTACCGAAGATCTCCTTGTTTACCTCCTTCAAAACCTCGTGGGAAGCCTAAAAATCTCTTATCAGGGAAGGGAGCTGGACTTTACACCACCCATAAGGGTAGTGTCCTACTTTGACCTTTTGAAAGAAAAGACGGGCAAGGATAAAGAGTTTTTCCTAAGGGATGTAGAAGGCTTAAGAAGGATGGCTATTGGGTTGGGTATTCCCAAGGCGGAAGAGCTCACCCATGCAAAGCTCATAGACAAGGTCTTTGAGGCTCTGGTGGAGGAAGAGCTCTGGGGTCCGGTGTTTGTGATAGACTTTCCCAAAATCCTGTCTCCTTTGGCTAAGGAGCACCGCAAAGACCCGGACCTGGTGGAGAGGTTTGAGCTCTTCATAGCGGGCAGGGAGATTGCCAACGCCTACTCGGAGCTCAACGACCCTACGGAGCAAAGGCAGAGGTTTATCCAGCAGCTCAAAGAGAAGGAGATGGGAGACGAAGAAGCCATGCAGATGGATGAAGACTTCATCAGGGCTTTGGAATACGGCATGCCACCCACGGCGGGAGAAGGCATAGGTATAGACAGACTGGTGATGCTCCTTGCGGGCGTGGACTCCATAAGGGAGGTCATACTCTTTCCCGCCTTGCGTCAGAGGGCTTAGCCCCCCAGCTTAAACATCTCCACTTTTCTAAGCCCCTCCCCCATCCTTGTGAGCCTCTCCTCCGAATACCTATCTTGCCTTTGCTTCCAAACCCTTCTTATGAAATCTCTAAGCTCTTCCTGAGTTGCTCCGTTCCTTATCAGGCTCTTTATGTCCCAGCCCTGCGTTCCGAAGAGGCATGTAAAGAGGTGTCCGTCTGCAGTAAGACGTAAGCGGTTGCAGTCTCCGCAGAAGGGCTCGGTAATGGAAGGGATTATCCCAAACTCCAGAGGCTCATCCTCGTAGACGAACCTCATGGCGGTTTCGCCGTAGCTCCTTCCCAAAGCTCTGAACCTAAAGCGCCGAGAGAGCATTTGAAGTATCTCCTTTGCGCTGACCACCCTCTCCAAGGACCAACCGTTGAGCGTCCCCACATCCATAAACTCAATAAACCTAACCACCACCCCCATCTTCTTGAAAAACTCCGCTATGTCCACCACTTCCCCATCGTTTAGTCCCTTCACCACGCACACATTTACCTTCACGGGAGTGAGACCCGCATCCATGGCTGACCTTATACCGTCCAGCACCTCCGAGACCTTTACCTGCTTTCCCACAACCCTTGAGAAGGTCTCATCCTTCAAAGAGTGGAAACTTACCGTCACCCTTTTCAGTCCGGCGGATGCCAAAAGCCTTGCCTTCTCTTTAAGAAGAAAGCCGTTGGTGGTAAGGGTTATATCCCCAATGCCCTCTTCCTTTATCATGCTTATGAGTTTTTCCAGGTCCTTCCTCAGGAGTGGTTCTCCCCCCGTAATCCTTACCTTCTTAACTCCCAACTCTTTACACGCACGGACTACCTTTACTATCTCCTCAAAGCGCAGTATGTCCTCCCTGGGATAGAACTCGTAATCCTTTCCCTGGGGCATGCAGAAGGTGCATCTAAGATTGCACCTGTCGGTTACGGATATGCGCAGGTCATTTAAAGGTCTTGAAAGCTTATCCACCACCGAGGACCCACTCTCCTTTACCATCGGAGAAGACCTCCTTCTTCCATATGGGGACCTGCCTTTTTACCTCGTCCACCACGAACCTGCACGCCCTGAAGGTCTCCTCCCTATGTCCTCCAAAGACAACGACCAGAAAGGAGGGTTCACCCACCCTTACAACGCCGAGCCTATGGTGGACGAGGATTTCCTTAACACCGAACTCCTTCATAGCTCTCTGTCTTATCTCCTCCATCTTCTTGAGAGCCATCTCCGGAAAAGCTTCATAATGGAGCTCCAGCACACCTTTGTCCTCGGGCGCACTGCGGGCTATTCCCAGAAAGCTCACACACGCACCGCACTCGGGAGGAACGCTGTAAGAAGACAAAACCCTCTCAAGACCTATCCATTCCACCCCCAAATAGACCTTAGGCACCATGAACTTAATTATATGTCAAAAATGTCATAAGGGAAGGGATAGACCCATATCTAAGAACGGGGATTAAAATCTTATATGATGGCGGAAACGAAGAGTAAATTGAGCAAAGCTCAGAAGGCGGCAATCCTACTTATGGCACTTCCACCCAACGTCTCCGTAGAGGTTATGAAGTATTTATCTGATGAGGAGATACAGCAAGTGCTCATGTATGCATCAGGGTTAGAAGGCATAACCTTAAAGGATGTAGAGGATATAGCCAAAGAGTTTGCGGAGGAGTATAAAACCTCTTCTTACATCAGCCCTGATATGGAGGCTCTCCTTGAATTTGCTAGAAAGGTGCTTCCGCCAGAGAAGTTTGCCAAGATATACGAATTTCTCAGCAGTTCCACCCTTGTGAAGAGCTTCCAGGAGCTTGAGCGCGTGGACACTAAGGTCTTGGCAAACATACTAAAGAACGAACATCCTCAGACCATAGCGGTCGTCCTCTCCCAGCTCAGTCCAAACAAGTCCGCAGAAACGCTAAAATTCCTTCCGGACACATTGAGAATAGAGGTGGTAAAGCGCCTTGCAACCTTGGAGAACATATCTCCCGAATTCTTGGGAGAGCTCATAGAGGTTATAGCGGAAGAGATAAGGGCTATGGGTATAAGCGGTATAACTCAGAAGATGGAGGGTATAACCTTGGCTGCGGAGCTCCTGAACCTTCTGGACAAGAACACAAGTGATATGATACTCAACAAGATGGAAGAAGAGGACCCATACCTTGCGGAAAAGGTGAGAGAGAAGATGTTTACCTTTGAAGACATAAGGAAGTTGGACAACAGGGCAATAGTTGAGATACTAAAGGCTGCGGACAAGAACACGCTGATAATAGCTCTCAAGGGTGCACCGGAGGACATAAGGGAAAAGTTTTTGTCCAACATGTCAAAGAAGGCGGCGGAGATAATGAGGGAGGACATGGAAGCCCTCGGACCGGTCAGGGCATCGGAGGTGGAAAAGGCGCAAAAGCAAATCATAAAGGTAATCAAAACGTTGGCAGACCAAGGTATAATAGACATAAGGGGTGGAGAGGCTTATGTATAGGGTTTTCAAGCCCATACAACCCATAGAAGTTTCGGAAGAAAAGGAAGAAAAGACACAGCATCATATACAAGAGCCTGAGCATACGGACGACGCACGGGAAACTTTTGAGAAAGAGGGGTTTATGCGCAGGATACAGGAGCTTGAGAAGGAAGCAGAGAGCCTGAAAGAGCAGGGCTATGCTCTGTCTCGGGAGAGGGACGAGCTAAAGGCAAAGCTGGAAGAAGTCTCACACAGGCTGGAAGAAGAGCTACGTCGGAAGGAATTCCTTTCATCCATCGTGGAGGCGTTGAAGGACAGCATAAAAAGTGCCCTTGAGGAAAAAAAATTTAACGTGATAACAGAGCTACTGGACATACTCAAAAAGGCGCTGGAGGTGATGTTGGATAGCCCCTATTTCCCCCATCAGGAAGCGCTGGTTAAAGCCTTTTCCAAGGTGTTTGAGATGGGGATAGACATAAAGGGAGAGGTAAGCGTAAGGGTCAGTCCCACGGATTTTGAGCTCGTAAGCGGGTTGTTTAGGTCCATAGTGGAAGAGCTCGGCGATAAACTGGACCTACAGATTTCGGAAGACAAGGGTCTAAGGGCGGGTGAGTTCGTTATAGAGTCGCCCAAGTTCTGGATAGAGAGAAAAAGGGAAGAGGTCATAGAAGACGCTCTGATGAAGGTGTTGGGCGGTGTTCAGGATATACAGTAAGGTAGTAAGGGCGAGTGGTGTTTACATAGAGGCTCACAACATAGGCGGTGCTGTGGGCGACCACGTGATAATCAAGAGGGGGGATGAAAGGCTGGACGGTGAGGTCATAGGCTTTCACGAGGGTAAGTGCATAATCATGCCCTTCGGATACATGGCAGGACTCAAGGCAGGTGACAAGGTGTGGATAAAGGGTGAGAAGGTTTCTACGAGCGTAGGAGAAGAACTTCTGGGTCACGTGGTGGACCCTTTGGGCAGGTCTGTGCTGGATGCAAGACCCTTGAGTAAGAGAAGGATGCCCATAGAGTTGGAAAGCATAAACCCCATGCGGAGGGAGAGGATAAACAGAGTCTTTGATGTGGGAGTGAGGTCCATAAACGCACTGCTTACATTGGGTGTGGGTCAGAGGGTGGGAATATTTGCGGGTGCCGGGGTTGGCAAAAGCACCCTCTTGGGTATGATTGCCAAGTACAGCTCCGCGGATGTGGTGGTGCTTGCCCTCATAGGCGAGCGTGGAAGGGAGGTAAGGGAGTTCGTGGAGGATGTGCTCGCTGAAGGGATAGAAAAGAGCGTGGTTGTGGTAACCACTTCGGAGCAACCGCCTATTTTAAAGGTAAAAGGCGCCATCAGCGCCCTTGTGCACGCCAGGTATTTTGCCAGCAGGGGCTATAATGTGCTCCTCCTTATGGACTCCATAACGAGGCTTGCCATGGCTCAAAGGGAGGTGGGACTTTCTGCGGGAGAACCACCGACGCTCAAGGGATACACACCCTCCGTGTTCAGCACTATGGCAAAGATTGTGGAGAGCTGTGGAAACTTTACCGGTGGTAGTATAACGGGTATATTCTCCGTGCTCGTAGAGGGTGATGATATAAGCCTGGACCCCGTGGCGGATGCCCTGATGGGCATGCTTGACGGTCATATAATCCTTTCAAGGAAGAGGGCAAACGCAGGTCTCTTTCCCGCGGTAGACCCTGTCCGGAGCTTAAGCAGGCTCATGCCTCACATAGTTAGCCAAGAACACGTGAACATGGCTCTTTACATAAAGGAGCTCTTGTCTGTCTACGAAGCCATGGAGGACTTGGTCAACCTGGGGCTTTACAAGAGGGGAAGCAACGCGGTGGTGGACAAAATCATCACGCACAAACAGGAGGTGGATGTTTTCTTCAGGCAGAGCTTCAGGGAGAGGGATTCCTTCGCAGACAGCGTGGAACAGCTCAAAAGCCTTTACAAGCTCATGATGTGATTTAATTAATAATTGGATGTATAGGTCCTTGTTTTACGGGTTTGTGTTTACCCTTTTGCTTGTCTCCCTGACGGTGCTTTACATACTCAAGAAGACATTTACAAAGGATTTTTTCTCGGTCCTCCTACTGCTGGAAAAGAGGTATGTTCTTCTTTCTCTCCTAAGCGTGTTCCTCTACCATACCTTTGATAACATAAGGTTGTTCGTCCTGTCTAGGGCTATGGGCTTGAAGTATTCCTTCCTTTACGGTTACGTAATTTCCTTTATAAACACCTTCGGTGCTACCATCACGCCCGCCCACGTGGGAGGAGAGTTTATGTCCTTCTACACGCTGATGAGAAAGGGAGGTAGGCTCCATAAGGTCATGGGCGTGGTGACCATGAAGACGCTCACAGGTTCGTCCTTTTTTCTCCTCGCCTTTCCCTTGATGGTTTACAACCTTTACAAAAACCCAAGGCAAGCCCTTGACCTGCTTGTGCTTATAGCTGTGGTGCTTCTCATCTTCGGTGGTGGTTATCTTCTTCTGCGACTTTTCCTGAAGAAAAACACATCCAACAGTCCCTTTTGGCTCAAGGTAAAGTACACCATAAAGAGATACATCATCATAACAAGGCTCTTCCTCAGAAGCAAAAAGGTTTACATAGGACTTGCTCTGCTTTCAAGCCTGCTTCTCTATCTTTCCTTCCTAGCAATCGGTGCCTTTCTTCTTAAAGCCTTCGAGGAAGGTGTAGGTTTTTTTAAAGGCATGTTCGTCCAGCTTGCACTGCTATACGCCATATTTGTGAGTCCCACTCCCGGTGGTAGCGGTGTGGGAGAGCTTGGTGGGCTTTCCGTGTTTGCCCTGTTTTTGGAGCCTCACCTTTTGGGACTTTTTGTCATCCTCTGGCGCTTTATCAGTCAATACCTCAGCGCCATCATAGGCGGTGTGCTTCTGAGCATGCTCATCTTTATTGACGCCAGAAGGTACAAAAACCCATGAACCCTTACGCTTGGGCTATAAAGCTCAGGAATCTTCTATACGATAAAGGGCTTCTAAAAAGCCACAGGCTTTCGGTACCAGTTATAAGCGTGGGAAACCTCTCCGTGGGTGGTAGCGGTAAAACTTCCTTGGTGCTTTACTTGGCAAGACATCTGCAAGAGAGGAAACACGTTTGCATCCTCTCAAGAGGATACAAGAGAAGGACAAAAGGAACACTTCTTGTGTCCTATAAGGGGAAGCTCCTATGCGGATGGGAAGAAAGCGGGGATGAGCCTTACATGATGGCAAGCCTACTCACATCCTCAAGCGTGGTGGTGGACGAAGACAGGTATAGGGGAGGGCTGTATGCTGTTAGGGAGCTCGGAGCACAGGTCATACTCTTGGACGATGGCTTCCAGCACAGGCGACTCTTCAGGGATTTGGACATAGTAGTGTTGAAGGAGAGGGATTTAAGAGATAGACTCTTGCCCTTCGGAAGGCTGAGAGAACCTGTAAGCTCTTTAAGGAGAGCTCACGCCTTGGTACTTTCCTATCAGGATGTCAAGGAGTGGGACTATAAAACGGACATTCCTACTTTTAAGCTCTACAGGGCAAACTGGAGGGTGTGTGATGAGGAGGGAAAGGAAGTGGATGTAAAAGGAAGGGAGTTTATGGCTTTTGCAGGGCTTGGGGACAACGGGCAGTTTTTTAAAACTTTGGAGAAGCTGGAGGTAAAGATGAAGAAAAGGCTTAGCTTTCCGGACCATTACCACTACAGGGATTTTAATTTAGAAAGGGGTCAGGAGTATATAACAACGCTCAAGGATTTTGTGAAGCTGAAAAACAGGGAAGGGGTTTATTATCTGGATTACGATGTGAAGGTTGAGGGGCTTTTGGAGTTTGTGGAGGAGAGGCTAAACCTGTAGCACTTGGACTGGAATTGGTATAAAATATATCTTCGGTTAGGGCTGGTAGCTCAGCCGGCAGAGCAACGGACTCTTAATCCGTGGGTCGCGGGTTCGACTCCCGCCCAGCCCACTTTGTCTTAAAATACCCCTTATGAAGTTCTCCAGGCTTGTAGAATACCTGAAGGGCTTGGAGGAAACCTCCAGCAGGATAGATATGTCGCAGATCCTTCACGGCCTGTTTACATCTTTGAACCCACAGGAAGCTCAAAAGGTGGTGTATCTGACCTTGGGAGAAATACTGCCTTCCTTCTATGGTTTAGAGATGGGTGTATCAGAAAAACTCATAATGGAAGCGCTTTCCAAGAGTGTGGGTATAAGGTCAAAGGAGATAGAGGCACTTTACAAGCAGGTGGGGGACCTTGGGGAGGTGGCTAAAAGGGTTATCAAGAGGGATGGCAAGGGCTTGGAGGTCTCAAGGGTTTACGACGAGCTCTTGGGTATAGCAAGGTCCAAGGGAACCCTTGATAAGGTTATGAAGCTTATAAACCTACTTAACGCTCTTTCACCTGACGAGGCAAAGTATGTAGTGAGGATAGTGGAAGGAAAGCTCAGGCTCGGAGTGGGTGATGCCACCATAGTGGATGCTCTTTCACTAGTTGCTGAAGACAAATCTTACAAGCAAGTTATAGAGAGAGCTTATAACCTCTGCTCCGACTTGGGACTTGTAGCTAAAAAGCTCTTAGAAGAAGGGGTAAAGGCTTTAGAGGATTTTAAGATTCAGGTGGGCTATCCCATCAGGATGGCTCTGGCGGAAAGGGTCTCTTCTGCGGAGGAGATAATAAAACGCCTGGGAAGGTGTGCGGTGGAAGCCAAGTATGACGGCATGAGGATACAGGTTCACAAAAAAGGTAAGGAGGTCTTCATATACTCCAGAAACTTGGAAAACGTGACCCACATGTTTCCGGAGGTGGTTGAATCTACCCTCAAGGACATAAAGAGCGGCACCCTAATCTTTGAAGGTGAAGCCATAACCTATAACGAAGACACGGGCGAGTTCTATCCCTTTCAGGTAACCATACAGAGGAAGAGAAAGTATGGAGTCCTCAAGTATGCCCAAGAATACCCTCTGAAGGTCTTTGCCTTTGACATCCTCTACCTGGACGGAGAAGACATAACCCAAAGACCCTTTATAGAGAGGAGGGAGCTTCTGGAGAAGGTCATCAATAACGAGCGCATGCTACCCTCCCAGATGGTCATAGTGGAGAGTGCGCAGGAGCTCCAAAGGTTCTTTGACGATGCGGTATCCCGTGGTCTGGAGGGCATAATGGCTAAGCGCCTCGATGCACCTTACACCGCAGGCTCAAGGAACTTCAACTGGATAAAGCTCAAGAGAAGCTATAAGGGAAGCCTTGCGGACACGGTGGATGTGGTAATAGTGGGCTACTTTTACGGCAGGGGAGCCAGGTCCAAGCTGGGTGTAGGCTCTTTGCTGGTGGCGGTCTATGACCCCCAGAGCGACACCTTTAAGACCATAAGCAAGGTGGGTTCGGGCTTTACGGAGGATGAGTTTAAAAGGCTTAAGGAGATGCTGGATGAGATAAGGCTTCCCCACAGGCACGCGAGGGTAGACTCTCTTATAGGCCCAGATGTCTGGGTAGAGCCCAAGTATGTGATAACGGTAAACGCGGACGAGATAACGCGCTCGCCTCTACATACGGCGGGCAGGACCTTAGAAGATGAAGGCTATGCCCTCAGGTTTCCCCGTGCGGTGGGCTTTGTAAGGTTTGACAAAAGACCGGAGGACGCAACTACGGTGGAAGAGATACTTAGACTCTACGAACTCCAGCAGAGGAAAGCCTTGGAATGATGTGGCGAGGGGCGGACTCGAACCGCCGACCTGAGACTTATGAGATCTCCGCTCTAACCAGCTGAGCTACCTCGCCTGACATATATATTATATCCCTTTTTGCTCGGTTTTTAACTCATACTCCAACCTCTGCCTGAACTCTTCCTGCTTGCCCCTGTTCCACCTTTGCACCGGTCTGTAGTAGCCTACCACCCTTGAGTAAACCTCGGTGGGCTTTCCGCACGTGGGACACTCAAAGTGCTCTCCCCTTATGTATCCGTGGTCCTCGCACACTGAAAAGGTAGGCGTTATGGTTATGTAGGGGATGGGATAGTTCTCAAATACAAACTTTATGAACTTGGCAACGGACTCTTCGTCGGGAGATTCCTGCAAGAAAAAGTGCACCACAGTTCCACCCGTATACAGGGTTTGAAGGTTCTTCTGGTGTTCCAGGACCTCTATGGGGTCGTCGGTGTAGTCGACGGGTAGGTGGGTTGAGTTGGTGTAGTAAGGCTCTTTATCGCCCGCGGTTATTATGTCAGGATACCTCTGCTTGTCTATCTTGGCAAGCCTGTAAGAGGCGCCTTCCGCGGGTGTAGCCTCCAGATTGTAAAGGTGTCCCGTCCTTTCTTGAAAGTCGGAGAGCTTCTCCCTCATAAACCTCAGCACCTTTACCGCAAACTCCTTGCCCTCCCTGTCCGCTATGCTCACTCCAAGGAGGTTAAGGCATGCCTCGTTCATACCTATGAGACCTATGGTGGAGAAAAAAGTGTCAAAGCTCTGCAGGTATTCTTTAGTGTAGGGCATGAGACCATTGTTTAGGTTTCTGGTGATGACCTTTCTCTTTATCTCAAGGGACTGATAAGCAAGCTCCATAAGACCTTCAAGCCTCTCAAAGAATTCTTCTTCGCTCTTGGAAAGGTAAGCTATCCTGGGCATGTTTATGGTGACCACACCTATGGAGCCCGTCTTGTCAGCAGAGCCAAAGAGTCCTCCCATTCTACTTCGCAATTCCCTTAGGTCCAACTGCAACCTACAGCACATGCTTCTGACATCTCCTGGCTTTAGACAACTGCTTATGAAGTTCTGGAAGTAAGGTATGCCATACTTGGCGGTCATCCTCCACAGGAGATAAGCCTTTTCCGAGTCCCAGTCAAAGTCCGGCGTTATGTTGTAAGTGGGTATGGGGAAGGAGAAGATCCTACCCTCATAATCTCCCTCCATCATCACCTCAATGAAAGCCCTGTTTATCATATCCATCTCCCTCTGGAAGTCTCCGTAGTAGCCTATGTCCTCCCTCTCTTCTCCGCCCACTATCACCGGTCTGTTTTTCATATCCTCGGGGACCTTCCAGTCAAAGGAGAAGTTTATAAACGGGGCTTGGCCTCCCCAACGTGAGGGGACGTTTAGGGCAAAGACCAGCTGTTGCAACAGCTGTTTTACTTCATCGTAAGAGAGCTTGTCAACCCTTACGAAGGGAGCAAGGTATGTATCCACGGAGTTAAGGGCTTGAGCACCCGCAAACTCCATCTGGGCAACACCGAGGAAGTTTACCATCTGACCCAGTAAGGACGAAAGGTGCTTGGCAGGTCCCGCGGTAATCCTTCCCGGACCCCCTTTAAAGCCTTTTCTAAGAAGGTCTTCCAGAGACCACCCGGCACAGTATCCTACGATGCCATGGGAAAGGTCGTGTATGTGTATGTCCCCCTCTATGTGCGCCCTTGCTATATGTTCGGGGTATACGTTCTTGAGGGTGTAGTGGGCTATGAGCGTCCCTGCGGTGTGGAGCATGAGACCCGAGAAGGAGTAGCTCGCGTTGGCATTCTCCTGAACCCTCCAGTCCTTCTGGTATAGGTAGTCCTGTATCACCCTCTCCGCATCTACTATGGCTTTGCCTATGTCCCTGAGCTCTTCCCTCTTCTTCCTGTATAGGATGTAAGCCTTTGCGGTCTTGGCAAAGCCGTTGAGTATGAGCGTCTCCTCCACAAGGTCCTGTATCTCCTCCACATGGACTATGCTCTTGTTTAAGGAGATGACCCTCTGAACTACTTCTTCCACCAGCGTGTCCAAGGTGGAAGGGTCCACCTCCTGACCTACCGCCTTGAAGGCCTTTTCCATCGCCCTCCTTATCCTCAATCCGTCAAAGTCCACAAGGCTTGAGTCTCTTTTTTCCACCTTGGGAAGCGGTTTTGTGTTCTTTCTCTTGATGTCAAGCCTCAGCTCCATGGACGCACCTCCGTTTGTGATTTTTATATCATAAAACTAACTTTTTATTTAAACAACTCCAGCAAAGCTTTTTCCATCAACGGTTTGGAAGGGTGTTTCCTAAGGTCATACTACTACGAGGTTTTTCTCAAACCAGTCTATGTAATCCCTCAACCTTACCACCTCCCCCACCACCATGACCGCTGGGGGTTTAACGTTGGGCAGGTTTTGGGAGAGTTCCTTCAGGGTGGTCAGGACCGTTCTCTGCCTGGAGGTGGTCCCCATCTCAATAAAAGCTACAGGCTCTTCCTCCCTCCTTCCCACCTCCAACAGCCTTTGGGCTATGGCTTGTCTTGTAGAGACTCCCATAAGGAACACGAGGGTGTCTATTCCCTTAAGGGAAGCCCAATCTATGCTTGACCTTCCCTTGTGCGGGTCCTCATGTCCCGTGATGACTGCGAAGGAGGAGGATATACCCCTGAAAGTTAATGGAATGCCCGCATAAGCGGGGACCGCTATCGCAGAAGTCACACCCGGCACAACTTCAAACTCAATTCCATGCTCCGACAGGAAGAGAGCCTCTTCCCCTCCCCTTCCGAAGACGAAGGGGTCCCCGCCCTTGAGCCTAACTACTATGTCCTTCTTCAAGGCATACTCCAAAAGCAATCTGTTTATCTCCTCCTGAGGTATGGTGTGCTTTCCATCCTCCTTGCCTACGTACACAAGCTCACAGCCCTTCTTGGTGAGCTCTAAAATCTCCTCGTTTACCAGCCTGTCGTAGAGGATTACGTCCGCAGTCCTTATTAGTCTGTAAGCTTTAAGGGTAAGAAGCTCCGGGTCTCCCGGTCCTGCCCCCACAAGATAAACCTTACCCATGGCACACCTCCTTCATTGCACCAAAAACACACCCGAGGGGTTGGGGATGGCTACTTCCCAAAGGGTCTTAAGGTCGGGAACACTCAACGCCTTGACCTTGCTCTCAAAGTAGGAAGAGATGTAAAGTAGCTTTGAGTCTTTGGAGAACCTCAGGTGCATGACCCTTTTGCCAACGCTTGCACTCTTTATAAGCTTGCCTTCTTTGGTATCTATAAGGCTGATGAAGTCTTCCTTGTCCCCACTGTAGTTTACCGCCACAAACCTCCCGTCTGGAGAGACCACCACGAACACAGGCAATCCTTCAAGCTCTAAGTGTCCCTTTAACTCAAAGCTTTGCAAGTCAACCACATAAACTCTCCTCTCTCCTACAGCCGGGATGTATGCGGTGTTGCCCTTCACCCCCCAAAGACCAAAATGGGGAATCTTGAAAACTACCTCCCTTCCCCCTAAACTAAAGGCACGCTTCCGGTAAGACATGCTACCCAGGTCCAGAATGCCGACTCCCTGCTCTTTAAAGAATCCGACTACGTATTTGTCCCTGCTCAAGAGGGCATCAAAGGGCATAGCGCCTACTTTCTCAAAGATCTTCACCTTTTCACCCTCGGCGTTTACCACCCAAACCTCGTCCCTGTCCATGAGGGAAAACACAAGAAGGTTTTCAAATCCCTTTATGCCTACGTTTCTTGAGGAGGTATCCAAAACCTTTTTGACGTTTAAATCTTGGTCAAGTATTACCACACTTTCGGGGGCATAGTTGGCTACTACTACAGAACCGCCCGCAAAGTCAAAGCCTATGGAGCTGTCTCCAACTTTTACCTTCTTTAAGAGCTTATCTTCCCTTATGTCTATCTTAGAAAGCCAGCCGTCCCTACTTATCACGTAGGCGTAGCGGTCCTTTACTTTAACGGTGGCGTGGTTCATGTTTCCAAGGTCCTCAACCCTTCCCTTCAACACTCCGTCCTCAACGACAGCTATGGCGCTCCTTTCCCTTTCCACCACGTAAAGCTTTTCAGCAAAGGCAAAGGAAAGGAATAGGCAAAGTATCACAAGTAGCATGACGGGTCCTCCTGCGTGTAGTCTCCGAAGAAGGCGTAAGCCCTTGCCCTTGAGTTTCCGTTGCATATGGGTATGTAAGGACATGTGGAGCATCTACCCTTTACCCTGCGCGGTCTTTCCCTCAGGAAGGAGAGTAGGCCGTTACCTTCCCATATCTCCTTTATGTCCTTCTCCCTTACGTTTCCCAGGCGATCTTCAAAGAAGGGGTCGGGCTTTACGTTGCCCTTGTAATCTATGTTCATCAGGCGCACGCCCGCCTGGTTTCCTCCCCACGCAAGCAAACGCTCGTAAAGCTTGTCAGCCAAGTCCGGATACCTTCTCTTAAACTCCGTGTAGAGCACAACCGCGTCTGCCTCGTTGTTGCCCGTTACAACCTCCACATCCTGCCCCGTCTCTACGTACTCAATGGCCTTATTCACTATGAAGGTAACAACTTTCCTGTAGGACCTCTTCTCCATATCCGAGAGCCTTCTGCCCCTGCCTGCGTAAACCAGATGGGATATGTAGAGCTTGGGTATACCCTCCTCCTCAACGAGCCTGAAGATGAAGGGCAGGCTTCTCCATGTGAGGGAGGTTAAGGTAAACCGTAGCCCAACCCTTACACCGCTCTTAATCAAGAGCCTTAAGGAGCTGAGGGACCTTTCAAAGGAACCCCTCTTGCCCCTGAAGACATCGTGTATTTCGGGCTCTCCGTCTATGCTGATGCCCACGTAATCAAAGGAGTTTTTAATCTCGTCAAGGTTTTCCTCACTTACCAGCAGTCCGTTGGTGGAAAGGTAGGTGTTTATACCGTGCTCTTTCAGCCGTCTTGCTATCCTAAAGAGGTCCTCCCTGAGCAGGGGTTCCCCGCCGGAGAGTATGGCGAACCTTACTCCTACATCTTTGAGCTTCGGTATGAGTTCATAGACTTCTTCTTCAGACAGCTCATCCGTCCTGTCTTGATTTGCTGAAGAGTAGCAGTGTTTACAGTAGAGGTTGCAGGCGTTGGTAAGGTTCCATATGAGGATGATTCCCTCAAAGCCCCTTATGGGCTTTCTCTCAAGGGTATCCCTTACATACTGGGTCATCCTAAGCATGGTTTAACTCCACCACAACCTCACACACTCCTTCTCCCATGGCATTACACTTGCTCTCGTAAGCCCTTAGCCTCTTGCCGCTTAGGACCTCCACCGCACCGGCTACAAAACCTACCTCAAAGTGGCATATCCTCTGACCTATGTTAGGCATGCCCGAGCATGTTATACACTCATCCAACTGCAGGACAATCCTTTCATCACATACCTCAACGGGTATTACTAAGCCCACCTTGTTCTCTTCCACATAGCTTGCCACCCTTTCCAAGTACCTATCAACCTTCTCGTCCTTTAGCAGGATGCCAACCTCCCTGCCGAAGGCTCTACCAGCATTCTGCAGGAGGTTTACAGTCCCCTTCTCACCCACTATGTCCGCCATGTACATACCCGTGAAGAGGCGGAAAGCCCTGAACACTATGAGGGGAACGTCGTTACCCAGATGGGGTCTTTTCACCTGAGAGATCGCATCAAGAAGCTTATTCATCCCTAAGCACCTCCAAAAACCTCTTGAGCGCCAGAAACTCCTCCTCGCTGAGGTGAATCTTTGGCATGGCACTGCGCTCGTAACCCAAGAGTCTGTAAGTTTGCGCTGGGTCAAGGACCTGAGCTAAGACAAGTCCAAAGTCCCTATGCTTTACCGACCACCTTAAGGCGGGTCCGAAGGCGGTCTTTTCTAAGTGGTGACAGCCCCAGCACTTTTCCATAAAGACTTGATAGCCAAGCCCGTAAGCGTCGTAATACCTGAGCTTGTTAAAGAGGTTGTACTTTCCGGCTGGGTAGCTCGCTTTTAGGCTCTTCATCCTTTGTAGGGTAAAGCCGTTGTAGAGGGCCAGCTCCCCGTCATCGTCGTATACGCTCAGGTAGACCGTGCTTCCGTCGGAAGAGAACTCCGCATGGGTAACCTTCTTACCCTCCGAAATCTTTATCTCCTTTACATCCAGCGTCCTCTTGTCAAGGAGGAGCATGCGGTCCGAGCCCGTATCCATCCAGACGTAAGGGTTTTTATAGCTGCTCCTTGCGAGAAAACCTTGACCCTTTAGAGGCACATCCTTGACATGCTCCCACCTGTAAGCTTTCCATACGGACGCATAAGGTCTGTTCAAGGTAGGCGTGATAAAGTAAAAATCACCCTTGGCATACCAGAAGTAGAGGGATGCAAGATGGGGTATGCCTTCGCCCTTTAATCTTTTAACAACCCTAAAGCTTTCAAGGTCGTAGACTATTATCTCCCTCTCCGAGCTCCCTATCAGGTACCTCTCCAAGGGGTCTACCGCAAAGTCTCTCAGAGGGGTCTCAACTTCTATCATGTTTGTTTGTAAGGTTTTGGCGTCTATCATGCCTATAAAGGGTTTGTCCGTCAGGGTAAAGACGAAGGCGGGTTTGTTCCACAGCTCGTAAACTGCGCTCACCCTTCCTTCAATGGGAAGGACCTTTATGAGGTTTAGGTCTTTGTCAAAAAAGACAAAAGAGGGAGGAAGCCAGCATGACGCAACGAGGGTCTCACCGTCCGATGACAGGGCTATGTTCCTAAGGTATACGCAAGCCTTTACCCTTTTTAGCTCCCCTCCGCTGAATAAACCCACCCACCCGTCCCTTGAGGGTATGTAGGCGCGCCTGCCATCCCTTGAGAACTTTATACCGCCGTGCATGTTGGAAAAGGGAAACTCTGTTAAGACCTTCTCACCTTCCATCACCCACACCGTGTCCTTCCCCCTCTCCACCACGAAGGTCATGTTCTTTACATCCTTGACGGAAGGCTTTTCCACCTTCAGGGTCTCTTCGCTCCCTTTAATCCTCTCTTCGGACCAGTCCACCTTGGAGACGGGCGACTTTATAAAGGCTATCAGGGACTTGATTTCTTCATCGCTGAGCTGGGGAAAGGAGGGCATGTTCCTTGAGCCTTCCCTGATTATCCTGTAGAGCTTTTCGTCCGATTTGCTTAAAAAGGGGGGAAGGAGGGGAGGTGCGTGCCAACCCAAGCGGTCCTCTCCGTGACAGGAAGAGCAGTAAGTCTTGTAAAGGGTGGGGGAGCCCAAGGCTCCCGCATAAAGGAGGACAAGGACCACAAGGCTCTTTAGCATCAGTATAAATCCCTCATGGTGTTGTATACGTTGAAGTGGCCGGTGGGCGTGCTTATGCGCGGGTCCTTTATGACGTGTTTAAGCTTGAGGGTTTTGTCATCGTATACCAAGATTGCCTGCTTTTCCGGTTCGTTTTTCTTGCCCCAAACTGCTATCCACACTTCGTCTCCGTTCTTGTTGTATTCAAGGTGGACAGCCCTACCCTGGAACTCTTGAGGTATCTCAATCTGAGCCTTTACCTTAAGCGTCTTTTTATCAAGCACAGTTACGCTTCTCTGTAGCTTGGGGTTTGGGTTGAGTGGCCTGTCAACCCATACGTTATCTGAGTTGGGATGCGTCTTTATGAAGAGGTTTCCGCCACCCTCACCGGGAAGTTCAGCCTTCGCAACCACCTTCCAAGCATACTGAGGATACTTTACGGGGTCCGTTCCTATGCAGGCTACGGTGTTATCCCCGAGGTGTCCTGTGCACCACACGGGTCCATATGTGGGGTGCACGAAGTTGGCTCCCCTGCCGGGGTGGGGTATCTTACCCGTCTCCACGTTTGCCACGAGCTTTTTCTCCTTTGTGTCCACTATGGAAACCTTGTTTCTAAAGTTGGCCGCAACTAGGAAGTACCTCTTGGATGCATCCCATCCGCCGTCGTGGAGGAACCTCTCCGCCTCTATCATGGTAATCTTGGGAGCTTTTATGTTAGAGTAGTCAACGAGCCAGATTTGACCGGCTTCTTTTACGTTCACAACCCACTCGGGGTCATGGTGGGATGCCACTATGGAAGCCACACGCGCCTCCCTTACAAACTCGTTGGTATCATAGGTATAACTGCTGGTGGAAACTATCTTGAGGGGCTCTAAGGTAGCACCATCATGTATGGTGAAGTGGGGAGGCCAGTAGCAACCTATTATGATGTACTTGTCAAGGAAGTTGCCCTTGGGTCCCTTATACTTGCTGGAGTCTATGGATCTTCCGTCATAGCATGCTTTTATCTCCGCCACGGTCTGGGGCGGGTCCATCCAAAGGTCAATGATGGTAGCCTTGCCATCCCTTCCTATGGTGTACATGTACCTACCCGAGGCGGAGTATCTGACGATGTGCACCGCAAAGCCAGTATCCACTACATTGACTATCTCCTTCGTATCCCCGTCTATGATAGCTACTTTACCCACGTCCCTGAGGATAACACCCATGAAGTTCTGCCAGTTCCTGTTATGCTGGGGCTTCTTAGGATGCTTCTCCGGTGGGATGTAGACTTTCCACGTCTTTTTCATCTCCGCCAGAGACATCTCGGGGGGAGCTGGAGGGTCATGTTGGAGAAATCTTGCAAGCATGTCTATTTCTTTCTCGTTGAGAATTCCCTGCTTTCCCCAGTCGGGCATACCGCCGGGCGTTCCGTAGGTTATGAAAAATTTTAAGTTCTCAGTTCCCAGCTGTCTCGTCCTGTCGGGGGTGAGCTTGGGTCCGGTGGCACCCTTCCTCAGGGTTCCATGACATCCTGCACACCTGTCAAAGTAAATCTGGGAGGCAATCTTCATCTCCTCCGGCGTTATGGGAGGAGGCTGTGCTTGTTGTTGGGCTTGCGCCCCCTGCGCACCCAAAAGGGCCACAGTGGACGCTACCATGCCTGCGAACAAACCGCTGAGCAAAACCCTGTTCTTCATGACCTTTACCTCCTATAAGTGATTACAATCATTATTATATACCCAAGAACACTTTATGTCAAGAGTTTTTTACAAAAAAATCATTTAACCCTTGCGGTATACTTCTATCATGCCCTACTTTCCCGTATTCCTTGACCTGAGGGATAAGCTGGTGGTGGTTGTGGGTGCTGGGAAGGTGGCCACGCGCAAGGTAGAGAGCCTTCTGCCCTTCTCACCGAGGATAAAGGTCGTTGCGGACAGGGTCTCGGAGGATATTCGCGGATGGGCTAACGAGGGAAAGGTGGAGCTTGTGGAAAGAAAACTAAGGCTCTCAGACCTGAAAGGCGCTTTTATGGTCATAGTGGCGGTGGACGACCTAAAGCTCCAGAAAAAAGTCTACGGTTACTGCAAGAAGCATAAAATCCTCTGTAACGCAGTGGACAGTCCCGAGTTTTGCACCTTTCTTTTTCCAGCCCTCGTCCTAAGAGGGGACTTGGTGGTGGGTGTCTCCACATCCGGGAAGGCTCCAGCGGTTTCAAGGTTTGTCAGGGAAAGGCTGGAAGAGTTCCTGCCCAAAGAACTAAAGGATGTTGTGGAGAAGGTGGAGGAGCTCAGAAGGTCCATGGAGAAGGGGGAGGAGAGGCAGAGGAAGGTCAGCAAAGAGGCTAAAAGGCTTGTTGATGGGGCCTTTTTACAGCATGGAGGGAGTTTGTCCCCTCGTCGTAAAGAATGACGAGGCTTTCCCCCGGTTTGAGCTTGTCCACGCTAAAGAGGGCGCTCCTGTCCTTAAAGAGCGTTTCTTCAATCCTCAAGGTATAATCCCTACCCGGCTCCAACACCAGGTCGTCAAAGACGAATATGGGTCCGTCCTTACGCAAGCCCTTAGGCTGGAAGGTCTTGGAGTATACAAGCCTTCCTCCTTCCAAGAGCTCCACCTTGAGTGGAGACCTGCCCGTCCCCGATGCATACACTGCATAACGCTCATCCCTGTAAGGTTTTATCTTCTCTCTTTGGGATGGTGTGGACCTGTACTTAAAGCTCAGGACGAGAAGGCTCTTATCCTGAGGGTAGAAGGAGACCTTGTGGTAACTGCTCAGGGGATAGAGGGAAAAGCCCATGAGAAGAAAGAGAGGGGAGGCAAAGGCGTAGCGCACACGTTCACGGGCAATTACCTTAAGTCCTCTACCCTCTTCCCCAAGCTTATCAACAAAAGCCTTCACTTCCTTTGAGATGTCTCTCACGTTGGGTGCTTCAATTACCATAATCCTTGCGTCTTTGAAGCGCTCCAGCCTGTTTGCTTCCCACTTTACCCCTTCCCTGTAGTAACAATCCTCCTCCTCACAGGCTATGAGGACAAGACCCTTAGTAAGCTTAAGCAGTTCCTTTATATGACTTGAGGACACTGCGCCTATGCAGGGAACTTCAAAGAGGAGGCTGTTGGGCACACTCGGCGGTGTTGGAGCAAAGGGACACCTCATCATCACCACATGCGGTCTTTTCTCCCTTACCTCCCTGAGCACCTCTTCGTAAGGGTAAACGTCTATGGTGCTGGCTCCGAAGGTGCACGAGCCTATACATATACCGCACCCCGCGCACTTGTTCTGTAAGACGAAAGCCTTTTTCTTGCTCTCGTTGGGATACTCTCTCATCACTATGGCTTCGTAAGGACACTCCATGTAGCACCTTTCACAACCTGTGCATGCCTCCACCTTTACGAAGGCGGGAGGGTTTCTCTTACCCCTGACTATCCAAGGCAGGGCGAAGAGCACAAGCAGGGAGCTGACTACCACCACACCCATCCACTGCGGCGTTAGGTATTTAAGCAAGGGGTACACAAAGAAGTAAGTCCAGTCCAGCGTTATCTCAAAGGGCACACGGGAAGGGTCCCCCTCTGGGTCGCTTTTTGCGGGGAGGACTAAGCTTAGGAAGACCAAGAAGAGGGTAATGCTTACCCATAGGGGCCTTGGTGGTATGAGGCGGGGGCGGGCGTTCCTCATGACGTGTACCCACAGGATGAATATCACGAGTATGGAGATGGCTATGTGCAGGTAGAGGAGCATCCTAAACAGACCACCCAGGTACTTTTCGTCCAGTATGCCAACGAAGTTGCTTGCGGTGGCTGGGCTTCCGAAGAGCTTACCGGTAAGTATGCCTATGAGCTGGGCTTTTGTGTCCCACACGAGCAGGTAGCCCGATATACCTATCACCAAGAAGGTAAGCAAGGAGAGAATGCCCGTAAACCAGGCAAGCCACCTGTAGGCCCTGAACTTGTCCGTTAAAAAGATATGTAAGGCGTGAAGGACGGTGGTTGCTATAAGACCTGCCGATGAGTATCTGTGGAGACCTCTCATCACACTTCCCAGAAGGTTTGAGGAGATGGCTTCGACGGACTCATAGGTGTGTCTTGGGTCAACGCTGTAGAAGAAGAACAGGTAAAGCCCCGATATACAGTCTATGGCGAACATGAGTATGGCTATGGCGCCCAGATGGTGAAGGGGGTTGAGCTTTGAGGAAAAGGACCAGCTAAAGAACTCAACGATATACTGAAAGTACCTGTGTCTTTTGGTGATGTGAAGCATAAAATGAATTTTAAGTAAATAACTTATTTTATGCAATGATAAAAATCATAAGCATATAAGCATGTTTGAATAACCTAAAAAGCTGTTCCCTGAAGAACACTATCAAAACGGTGATTAAGAAAGCTATGCCCGAAGCCACTTCTATCACTATGCTCCAGTCAAATCTGTAGGTGCCTGTAAACGGATCATACCTGAAGCACCTAAGGAGAAAGCCTTCAACTGGGCTCAGCTTAACTACCCCCTTCTTGGCATCCAGTAGGCTGAGCTTGAGCTCCAGAGGGTCGTATTTGACGCCAAAGACGTACCTGCTTACCTTTCCATCCGGTGAGAGGATGACTATGAGGTTGGGGTGAAGAAACTCCTTTGATGTCTTGTCATAAAAGTACTCAAAATCAAGGGCTCTCAAGAGTGTGGACGCTTCCCTTCCACCCGCTATCAAAAAACCCTCCAACCCAAACCTGCGCCTAAATTCCTTCAGCCTCTGTGGATTGTCCGAAGGGTCAAAGGAGAGAAAGAGCACGTTGTATTCTTTTCCCAAGCCTCCTACCTGTCCCACCGCTTCCTTTAAGCCAACCGCTATCAGCGGGCATGCTGTCTCGCACCTCGTGTAGACCGGAGCTATTATGAGGGGTTTGTTCTCTAAAATGTCCGATAACTTTACAACCCTTCCCCTATCATCCACAAGGCTTACATCGGGAACAGCACTTCCTAAGACTTTACTCTGGTCCGGTAGCCTGATCTGAGATTGGGGAAAGGCGAGGGTAAAAAACAGAAGGAGGGCCAAAAGCCCTCCGAGCATTTACCTGACCTCCCAGAGCATGCTGAGCCATCCCCAGTTGAGGACCGCAAAGATTAGGAAAGTTACCATGAACAGCAGGGTGAGGGCAAAGGTTCCAGGTGCTGCGTAGCCCGTATGGACCTCTTCCTTCTCCGGTGGCTCAGGAGCTATGGGCACTTGGGCGAACATATCCTCCTTAGACCTCACAGGTGAACCGAAGAAGACGGAAGAAACCACTATAAGTACCCACATTAAAGCTCCTATGAAGGCAACCACACCACCCAAGGCAAAGATGACCCAGAAGAGGTCCGCAATAGCTGGGTAGGTGTAGGTAAAGGGACCTTCCGCGTAGGTGCTGTCCCATACCCTCCTCGGCACTCCCAGATACCCGAGGACGCCCATGGCCGCGGAAAGGGTGGCTATGCCCAAACCGAACACCCAAGGCTGGAGTTTAGCCAGTCCAAACCACATTATCCTTTTCCTAAACACAAGGGGTATAAGGTAGTAAGTCACAGCCATGAAAGCAAGGGTTGTTCCACCCACCACCGTGCCCTTAAAGTGCCCGGGGATGGCTATGGTGTTGTGCACTAAGATGTTGGTCTGTTCCATACCGTTTATTACACCGGTGATTCCGCCTATGAAGCCAAAGATGACTATGGATAGGAAGAGTCCGGAGAAGGCTGGGTTGCCCCAAGGGGCGTTCTTCAGCCAATCAAAGAGACCCTTGGTAAAGCCCCTTCTCCTCTGAGCATACTCTATGGCGGAAGGGACAGCAAAGGCGTGTATCATGGAGGCGAGGACCGCTATGTACATTATGTAGCTGGTGTTTATAACCTTCCAAGCGGGGGATGGAACGGGGTCAACCAGCAGGTGGTGTGCGGAAGCTACGGTTATACCTATTAGGTAGAAGAAGAAGGCTATCCTGCTTACCTTCTCGTTTATAGACCTACCTCCCACAGTCAGGTAGGCAAGCAAATACCATATGGCTATCATGGCGGTCACGTTTATCTGTTGGGATGAGTGCCCTAAACCCCACCACACTATCCTGTAAATCTGAGGGTCCATGCCCATAAGGCCCAAAGACCATAGAAGGGTGGGTATGTATATGAGCGCGCCCGCTCCGAGGGTTTGTACCGCTATTATCGCCGCCGCCAAAAGACCGAAGGTAAAAAGGGGCAGTGGACCATCGCCGTAAGTTTTCTCCTTCTTGGCAACCAGTATGTTGGCAAAGAAGAGTAGCACCACTATTAGTGCGCCAACCGCGAAGAGTATAATCCCCAAGTAGTAAAGAGGGTGGGCTTGTAGAGGAGCATAGGATGTGACAAGCACATCTGCCCTACCGGTGAGGGTAGTATAACCCACGAGTAGTGAGCCTACTACCATCAGGATGAAAGCAAGCCATCCCAGAGAGGGCGCCACCTGACGTGCGTTGAGGACAACCGTTGAACCAAAGTATAGCCCCGCCATCTCAAAGAAGATTATCCAAGCTATGAGGGCTGTAAAGCCGTGCAGGGTAAGAATGCGGTAATACCAGTCAGGAGGTAGGAGGTGTATGGCTTGCCATCTCGTCAACACGAGCAAGAGCGCTGCCACTATAGCTACAAGGAGAGAAACCACTGCGGCAACCGCGTTTGCCTTTATCAAGGGCATAACCCTGGTGTCCACCTTAAAACCCGTTATATCACACGTTGTAAACATGTCTATACCTCCCTTTATTCTTCAACGATAAGCTTACCTATCATGATATGATGGCCTGGACCGCAGAACTCGTTGCAGAGAATTTTAAACTCACCGCTTGACGTGGGTCTGAAGGTGAGGACGTAATCGTAGCCGGGGTGTATTAGAAAGTTCATGTTGACGGGCTGTAGGGAAAAGCCGTGAACAAAGTCCAAAGAGGATATGTGAAACCTGTACTCCTTACCCTTTTTCAACACAAGGATAGGTTCCCACATGAAAGCCTTGGCGACTAAGAACACATCGGAATTAGGTGGAGGTTTGACAACGGGTATTCCGTTCTCTTCACCTACCTTATACTTCTCCCAACTGGCCTTTGCTAAGGTATAAAACTCTTCAGCGTTTGTCTTGTAAACTACTGCTGAAGGGTTCTGCTTTCCCACCAAGTGCCAGACCACCATGAGGAAGAACAGGGTAAGACATACTATTACCGCAATGGCTATCCACGTCTTCTCATCCTTAGCAACAGGTTGACCAAACCAACCTTTCTTAGGCGTTGTTATACTCATCTCACACCTCCCAGTATTAGTTCCTTCAAAGATGCAGGCATGGGTGGTATGGATACCACCAGCAGAACCCCCCATAGGAGGTACAGGACTACAAAGATGGCACACGATATGACCAAAAGGGCTATGGGGTTGTCCAACAGCTTCTCTAAGAAGCCTTCTCTTTCCTTCTCCTCCGTCATGGTGCTCCTCCTTTTAAGATTTTAAACTCAGGATATATAATAACCCATATATATTAGATTGTCAAGTCTTTGTGGGCTTGTTGAAAAACCCCAAACTCTTTTGCCATTTACGACAAGGACCTAAGCTGGGGCGAAAGCTGGTGTGGAATCATAAAATGTAGTGAGTTATAATTCTGACCTGTAGGAGGTGGATTGCCATGAGGGGAATACTGCCTTTGCTTGCCCTTGTCTTTGGGATATATGCCCTCTCGGATGTGTCTCTTGCCGGTCAAAGGGATAAAACAAAGAGCGTGCACGTGCAAAAGAAGAAGGCATACAAAACTGCCAAAAAGAAGGTGCGCGTTAGGTTTGCACACAGCGTAAATTCTCCTAAGGAAGGAGAACAGCTCAAGCTGGACGCCATAGCGAGGGACCTTAACGAATAGTCTCTAACCCTGATGAACAGCGAGGAAAAGCGTCTCATAGAAGAGCTCAAAATCAGGCAGGGGGACACATGGCGTGTCCTGAAAATAATGAGCGAGTTTGTCAAAGGCTTTGACGAGCTAACCAGTGTAGGACCAGGCATAACCTTCTTCGGTAGCTCCAGGTTTGACGAAGACAACCCCTACTACCGGCTAGCTTACAGAACTGCCTACCTCTTTGGAAGCAAGGGCTTTACCATAATAACGGGCGGTGGACCGGGTATAATGGAGGCTGCCAACAGAGGAGCCAAAGACGCAGGCGCTCTGTCAGTAGGGCTCAACATACAGATTCCCGCCGAGCAAAGACCCAACCCTTACCAGAACATATCCTTGGAGTTTGACTATTTCTTCGTAAGGAAGGTGATGCTTCTGAGGTACTCCATGGCTTACATAATATTTCCGGGCGGGTTCGGCACGCTGGATGAACTCTTTGAAGCCCTTACCCTCATACAGACCGGCAAAAGCCCCAAGTTTCCCTTAATACTCTTCGGTAGGGAATACTGGGAACCCCTCTTGGACTTTTTAAAGACCACCATGCTGAAATACGGCACCATCTCCGAAGAGGACACGCGCTTGGTAGCCTTGGTGGAGACGCCCGAGGATGCCTACAAGCTCGTGGTGGATACGCTTAAGGACAGGCTTCAAGAGCTCCAGAAGACAGACCCTTACGATGCTCAGTTGGAAAAGCTCAGACTTATAATAGGAAGGCTATGAGACTGCTACACATAGCGGACCTTCACGCGGGGAAGACCATAGGCAGCACAAGAAGAGTGTCAAGGAACGAGGACCTGGAGTATGCCCTCAGACAGGTGGAGAGCATCTGCAAAGAGGAAAAGGTATCCGTGCTCCTCATGGCAGGAGACATATTTGATAAAGCCAATCCGGACCACGAATCGGAGGGACTTTTGCTAGACTTCCTCACGCGTATGCACCACCTGGGTGTGCATACCGTAATCATATCGGGCAACCACGACAGCTACGACCTCATATCCAACTACAAACACCTTAAAAAGCTGGCAAGGATACACGCCTTTGACAGACCTTCAACGGATTTGAGCAAAAGCGTGTTTGAGCTAAGAGACCTTAAAGTTGCGTGCCTGCCCTATCCCAGCGAAAGGGTCATCACATCCTTAGACCAGGATGCACACAGAGATTACAAGAATAAGGTGGAAGACTATATAAGAGCCTTAGCCAAGCAGGTGGAGGATGCACGCTATCGCATACTTTTGGCTCATCTAATGTTGGAGTCCGCACAAATTGCCGGAACGGAAAGGCAAGCGAGCGTGAGCCAAGTGTATGCCATAATGCCCCAGAGAATACCGGAAACCTTCCATTATGTAGCCCTGGGGCATGTCCACAGACACCAATCCATCAAATCAGCCCCCACAAAAACTTACTATGCGGGAAGCCTTTACCAGCTTGACTTTTCCGAGAGTGGAATGGAAAAGTTTGTCAACCTTGTAGTTTTTGAGGATGACCAGGTTAAGGTCCAGCCCATAAGTTTGGACCTCAAGAGACAGCTTATACAGGTTGAAGTCAAAAACGATGTGGATTATAAAGCACTGCTTAACGTGAACTTTGGAAAAGACTATGTCAAACTTGTCTACCATGCGGACCCGAGGGACATAGGGTATAACACAAAGAAGAACCGGATAATGGAGGCTTTGGGTGAAAACCTGATAACGCTTGAGGTAAAACATGCGTCATCCAGCAGAAGCGATGCACCTTCTGTGCAAGAAAAGGATTTGGTGGATATGTATGTAGACTACTACCGAAGAAGCAGTGGGGGGTCTGACCCGCCGGAAGAGCTACTGTCTGCGTTGAAGGGGGTATTGGAGGAGGCGGAGCATGAGACCCATTAAACTCGCGCTTGAGGGCTTTACCGTATACAGGAAGAGACAGGAGATAGATTTCTCCGGTCTTAACTTCTTTATAATACAGGGCAGGACGGGAAGCGGAAAGACTAGCATAATAGATGCCATCTGTTATGCGCTCTACGGAAAGGTTCCCAGACACGGAAAGCAGGAGGTGGAGTCAAAGCTCCTCTCAAAGGGTAGCTCAAGGATGTATGTGCGGTTTGATTTTTCCGTAAGGGGTAAGATGTATGCGGTAGAGAGATTTTATGATGACATAAACAACCGCTCGGAGGCGAGGTTATATGAGGACGGTAGGAGATTAAACATAAAAAAGAGCGAGATACCCAAGAAGATAACGGATATTTTGAACGTTGATTATGACACTTTTACAAAGGTGGTTGTTCTTCCTCAGGGGCAGTTTGATAAGTTTTTGAAGCCTTCAAGTCCCAAGGAGAGGAGAGAGATACTCAACAAACTTTTAGGCTATGATGAGCTCTTTAAGAGAGCCAGCGAGTATCTAAAAGACAGAGTATCAAGGCTTCAGCTGGAAAAGGGAAAGCTTGAGGAGGGTCTGAGGATTTTCGGACAGTATGGGGAAAGGGAGCTGGAGGAAGCTCGGGAGCGGGAAAGGGAGTTGCAGAGTCAGGTGGAAGAGCTGAGCAGGGTTGCGGATGAACTGACCTCGCGGGTGTCAGAGTTGGACAAGCTCGCTACGGAATACATGGAGCTTCAGGAAAAGCTGGAGAATTACCGCTCCCTCAAAAGCAAAGAACAAGACTACGCAAAGAAAAAAGAGCTCGTGGAGAAGATAAAGGAGATTAGCCAATACAGACACATAATTGAAGAGTATGAGAAGAACCGCAGGGATGTTCGGGAGAAGGAGGAGGAAAGTGATAAACTAAAGCTTAAGATAGAAAGGATTAAACAGGAGCTCTTAGACCTCGGAGAAAAGTATGCAAAGGCTGAACAAGAATACAGAACCTTACATGAAAAGGAGGAAAGGGTAAAACTTCTTAGCGCACTCCATACAAGCTTGGAGGACCTGCTTAGGGATGAGATGAGGGTAAAGGGTTTGGAAGAAGAGGTAAGAGACATAGCATTAAGGGTGGAGGACCTCAGGCGAACGTTTCAGGAACTTGAAGGTCGGGTGGCAAATGGAGATAAGGCGGTGAGTGAGAAGGAAAGGGAGGTGGAGGAGTTGCAGGAGAAGGAGAGGAAGCTGATAGGCTTTTATCAGCTTAAAGATAGTGCGCAAGAGCTTAAAAGGATAGAGGATGAAGAGCGCCATCTGACATCAGAAATGAGTGAACTTCAAGCAAAGGTAGAGAATATCTCCCGCGAAAAGGAGAAAAAAAGGCAGGAGCTTCTTGATGCTTATGTGGGTGAGCTTGCAAAGAACCTGAAGGAAGGAGACAGATGTCCAGTCTGCGGTTCAACCATAGAAAGACTAAATATTTCGCATGTGCGCACGGACTTTGAAAGGATAAAGCGAGAGTTGGAGCGCAAAGAGAAGGAAGAAAGGGATGCAGTAGCTCAGTTAGAACAACTACGCGGTAGGTTTAATAGCCTCAGGGAACGTATGGAGCGAATAAAACAGAAACTCGGGGAGCATACGGCGGAGGAGGTCTTGGAAAAGTGTAAAGAGTATGAGGAGACTTATAGAAACTTGGAGGAAGCCCGTCAGAAGCTGAGAAAATACACGGAAGCGCTCCAAAAGCTAAGGGAACAGATGGAGGATACCACCACCAGGCTAACACAGGAGGAAACAAAACTATCGGAAAAACAAAAACAGATTGAGGAGCTAAGGCAAAAAATCAGGAGTAAAAAGGAGCATATGGAACGGGATTTGGGTAGAGAAATAGACTCTCTGGAAGAGGAGCTCTCCAACGTCCGTAGGGAAAAGAAAATCTTGGAAGAGGATATTAGAAGAATAAGGCAGGATTACGAACGGCTGAGGAAAGATGTAGAGGATAAAGAGAGGGAATTGGCACGCTTGGAGGGTCAGAAGTCGCAGATAGATGAGGGCATAGAAGAGCTTACTAAAAGGAATCAAAGCATAGCACCCCAGTATTACGAGATATTAAAGAAATACGAGAGCATAGAAACCATCAGGTCATATCTTAATCAGGTAGATAAGTTAAAAGAGTTGGAAGAGGAGCTGGGCAGATACGATAGGGAATTACACGCCCTGGAGGAGAGGATAAGGGAGCTCAAAGAAAAGACAAGCTCATACGATCCGGAAGAGCACAGGAGATTAAAGGATAAACACAAGGAAGTGAAGGAAAGGCTGGAGGAGAAAAAGGGTGAGTTGTGGAATGCCAAAAGGCTTACGGAGGAAATAAACAAAGCCATTGAAAGGGCAAAGGAGCTCCAAAGAGAAAGGGAGGAGATTGAAAGAAAGATAAGCATCTACGAGCGGTTAAAGACGGATTTTGAAAGCAATAGGTTTCCCGACTATGTAAGTAGTATCATGCTGGATATGATAGTGGAGAAGGCGTCGCGGTATTTGTTTGAACTTAGCGGGGGAAGATACGAGTTTGAGGCAAGTGATGGTAATCTCCTTATAAACGAGAGCGGTGTGGGAGAGAGGGATGTCTCCACGTTGAGCGGAGGTGAGACCTTTTTGGCAAGCCTCGCTTTAGCCTTTGGCGTTGCGGATGTGGTATCTCACGGAGCGGTCATAGAGAGCATCTTCATAGACGAGGGCTTTGGCTCTCTGGACAGGGAAACCAGGGAAAGCCTCGGAGAGTTCTTTGAGCTAATCAGGAATAACGCCGGCAGGATGGTGGGTATCATAAGCCACCTGGATGACCTAAAGGAAAGGTTTGACCAGAGGATAGAGGTCCGTAAAAGGGGTATTTACTCGGAAGTGGAGGTAATCTGTTAGAGTGGCGGAGCCGACGGGACTTGAACCCGCGACCTCCGGCTTGACAGGCCGGCGTTCTGACCGAGCTGAACTACGGCTCCTCATCTTTTATTATAGCACAGTCTGTCCCAGTTTGGGAAGGTTTTCTATCTCTCTTGCGAGCCTGATGTCTTTTTCCGTTATGCCATCTGCATCATGGGTCCTGAGTAAGACCTTTATCCTTTTGTAGGATACCTCCAGATCCGGGTGGTGGTTATGCGCTTCTGCCAGATAGGCTATGGCGTTGAGCAGGAAAATGGTCTCCTTCCAGTTCTTGGTGGTATACTCCCTTGATATGTGGTGGTCTTCATACTTCCATTGGGGAAGCTCCTCTGAGAGCCTTTGAGCGACCTCTTCGGGGCTCAGGACTCTTTCTTTTGGCATGCTGGGCATACGCCGTATATGTGCACCGAGTAAGTAAAGGTCTTGTAGCCCTTTATCTCCGGCGGCATCTCCCAGCCTATGTCCATCTCCAAGTCCGAGATGGCTCCGCATTTAAGACATATGAGGTGGTGGTGGTCGTGGATGTTGGCATCATACCTTGCGGAACCGCCCCAGTAGGCTACCCGCTTTATCAGACCCAAATCCTCCAAGGTCTCCACAGTTCTGTAGACGGTAGCAAGAGAGACGAAGGGATACTTTTTCTTAACGTCGTTGTAAATCTCCTCAACGGTAGGGTGGTCTCCTCTGCTCAAAAGAGATTCGTAAACAGCCTGTCGCTGGGGCGTAATCTTGAGCCCGAGCCTCCTACATGTTCTCAAAAAATCCTCTATCTTCGCTTCCATATCCTTGACCATGGTATTTATAATATAAAGTAAGTAATAATGATTTTCAAGCTTATTTGCCATGCGGATGATAATCACAGGTGGTTCTAAGGGTATAGGCAGGGCTATGGTAGAGCTGTTTGTAAGAAAGGGTCATAAGGTCTGCACGTGTGCAAGGGAGGGGTTGGATGAGCTTTTGGAGGAGCTCTCCCATCCGGAGCATCTTTATACCAAACCTTGCCATGTGGAGGACAGGGTATCCGCAAAGGGCTTTGTTGACTTTTGCGTTGAGCGTCTTGGGGCGGTGGACGTGCTAATCAATAACGCCGGCATACTGGGTGTTAGGATGCCCGTGCAAGAATATCCGGAGGACATCTGGGAGGAGGTCATCAGGGTAAACATAAACGGAACTTTTTACATAACCAAGTATACCTTGCCCTACATGGAGGAAGGGGGCGTGATAGTAAACTTCTCTTCGGGTGCGGGCAAAAGACCCGCTCCCACGTGGGGTGCTTACGCGGTCTCCAAGTTCGGCATTGAGGGCTTTTCCCTGCTCCTTGCGCACGAGCTCAAACACAGAAACATAAGGGTTTACGCCTTCAACCCCGGCGCAACCCGAACGCAGATGAGGGCGCAGGCTTACCCCGATGAAGACCCAAAGAGCCTAAAGCCTCCTGAGAAGGTGGCGGAGTTTGTCCTACATCTTATAAACTCCGACCTACCCAGCGGTTCTGTGGACTACCCATGGTAGTGCAGGTCTTGAGCGGAGAAGAGAACATGTACATAGATGCCCAGAACCTCTTTCTTCTGGAAGAGGGTAGGCTACCCCCGAAAAGGCGCATATACAAGTGGAGTGAGCCTACCATAAGCATAGGCTACTCCCAGAAGGAGTGCCCTTTTAGTGTCCCGGTGGTCAGGAGACCCACAGGTGGAGGTGCCTTGCTCCACGGTTGGGATGTGTCCTTTTCCATCACCGACCACAGGGACGCTTGGGGAGGAAGTTTTTCCAAGATATACAAGAACATCATGGAACTCCTGCGCTCCGCCTTTGAGGAACTGGGCCTAAAGCTGGAGCTTTCCAAAAACAGGTCAAGGTCCGACTCCTACTACTGCTTTGACTACCCCACCTTGGGAGAGCTTACCTACAAGGATAAAAAGGTGGTGGCATGCGCCATGCGACTTTTAAAAAACACCTTTTTGGTTCACGGGAGCGTAAACACTAACCTGGACTACCAAACTGCCAGTCAAATCCTGCAAGTGCCGGAGGAAAGGCTTAGGGAAAGGCTTTTGAGCCTTGACCTCTTGGGTATTGAGGAGGCTCAATTTTTACAAGCTCTCTCCAAAAGCTTATAATTATTATGATGAGTAAAGTTAGATTGCAGGACATTGCAAAAGAACTCAACGTAGAGGTTAAAGAAATCAGGAAGGTGCTAAAAGAGTGGGGAATAGAAAAGAGCAACTTCGCTTACCTTACGGAGGAGGAACTCCAGATAATCAGGGACTCTTTTGCCTTCTCGGAGCAGGCACAGAGCCCTCAGGAGGAAGAGCCAGAGCCGGCAAAACAGCAAGAGAAGATGGAGGAAAAGACCGTATCCGAGAAGGGTGCGGAATCACCCAAGGTTGAAGAGCATACTAAAAGAGAGACCAAGAGAACCCATGAAAAGCCCAGAGAAGTCAGACAGGAAAGACACGAACACAGGCGCGAGCGTCAGGACAGACCGCACAGGAGGGAGCATCAAGCACCCAAGGACACGAGAAGACCACCCATACAGATGCCTAAGAGAGACCAGCGACCCCCCGAGCGTAAACCCTCACCGAGACCACCTCAACCCAAGTTTTCACCCCCTCCACCCGTAAACCAAAGGGTGGAAGAGAAACCCAAGAAGGAAGAGCCCGTCCAACAGAGGCTCAGCAAAGAAGAACAGCAGATACTCAAAAAACTTGAACAGCAGATAGGTAAGAAGGCAAAGGAGGAGAGGAAAGAAGAGAAGAAGGAGGAAATCAGGATAGTCCAGATACCGGAGGTGATAACGGTCAGGGAGCTCGCAGAGCTCCTGGGCGTTGCCCCCAACCAGATAATGGCGGAGCTACTCAAAAAGGGCATCCTTGCCACCATAAACCAGACCATACCACCTGAGGTGGGCGTTGAAGTAGCGGAGAGCTTGGGATTCTTGGCGGAGGTTAAAGGTGCGGAGGAGGTAAAGGAAGAAGAGGAAGAAGAACAAACACAAGAGGGCTTACAGTCCAGAGCTCCCGTCGTAGTAGTAATGGGACACGTGGATCATGGAAAGACCACCTTGCTGGATACCATCAGGAAGACGGACGTTGCCAAGAGGGAGAAGGGTGGTATAACCCAGCACATAGGTGCATCCGTGGTGGAACTGCCCGACGGAAGGAAGATAACCTTCTTGGATACGCCCGGACACGAAGCCTTTACTACCCTCAGGGCAAGGGGTGCGCAGGTGACCGATATAGCGGTCTTGGTAGTGGCGGCGGACGATGGTGTGATGCCCCAGACGGTGGAGGCTATAAACCACGCAAAGGCTTTCAACGTCCCCATAATAGTGGCGGTCAACAAGATAGACAAGCCGGGAGCGGACCCCCAGAGGGTCCGAAGGGAGCTATCCGAGCTCGGTTTAATACCCGAAGAGTGGGGAGGTGATACCGTATTCGTGGACGTGTCCGCCAAGACCGGTCAGAACGTGGACCAGCTTCTGGAATACATCCTGCTCCTTGCGGAGCTGTTGGAGTTAAAAGCCAACCCTGACAGAAGAGCCAGGGGAACGGTCATAGAATCCAAACTGGACAAGCAGAGGGGTGCGGTGGCTACGGTGCTCGTGCAAGATGGGACGCTACGCGTGGGAGATGTCTTCGTGGTAGGGACAACCTACGGCAGGGTGCGTGCCATGTTTGATGACAAGGGAAGGCAGGTCAAGTCCGCCGGTCCTTCCACACCCGTTGAGCTTCTGGGCTTTGAGGAACTGCCCATGGCGGGTGATACCCTGAAGGTGGTAGAAGACGAGAAAACCGCACGTCAGATAGCCCAAGTAAGGCGTATGCAGAAGGAACAGAAGGAGAAGGTGGCAAAGGCTCTGGCGCTTGAGGACGTCTTCAAAAAGATACAAGAGGGTGAACTCAAGGAACTCCGAATAGTCCTCAAGGCGGACACGGTAGGTTCTTTGGAAGCACTCAAAAAGTCCTTGACCGAGCTTTCCACGGAGGAGGTAGCCATAAGGATAATACACGGCGGTGTGGGCGGTATAACCGAGAACGACGTTATGCTCGCAAAGGCAAGCCAAGCCATAGTCATAGGCTTCAACGTAAGACCGGATGTCAAGGCTAAGGAGGTCATTGAAGCGGAGAAGGTGGACGTTAGGCTCTACGGTATCATATACGAGGCGGTGGAGGATGTCAAAAAAGCCATAAAGGGCATGCTCAAGCCGGTGGAGAAGGAGGTCCTGCTGGGCTCGGCGGAGGTCAGGGCTACCTTCAAGATAAAGGGAGCGGGCACCGTTGCCGGATGTTATGTGCTGGATGGTAAGGTTGTGAGGAACGCAAGGGCGAGGCTCGTTAGGAACGGTGTGGTCGTATACGATGGGAAGATAGAAGGTCTTAAGAGGTTCAAGGAAGACGTGCAAGAAGTAGCTAAGGGCTTTGAGTGTGGTATAAAGCTCAAGGATTACAACGATGTCAAGGTGGGTGATGTCATAGAATGCTACGAAGTGAAGTTGGAAAAGCCACAAGGTTGAGCATAAACGAGGTTTACCCCAGCGTGCAGGGAGAGGGGCTTTTGGTAGGCATGCCCTCCCTGTTCATACGTTTTCAGGGATGTCCTATAAGATGTCCGTGGTGCGACCAGCCCTCCGCCCTGAGCTTTGAAGAGGACAACTACACTTTGACGGAGCTCCTTAAAGAGCTCTCAAGCTATCCTCATAAACACGTGGTGATTACCGGAGGAGAGCCTATGGCTCATCCCAGCCTCACTCCTTTGGTCCGAGCGCTCTGTCGGAAGGGCTATAGCGTGCAGATAGAGACCAATGGGACCCTCTGGCGGGAAGGTCTGGAGGGGCTGGACCTTCATATAACGTGCTCTCCCAAGTGGTCCGCCCGCTGGTTCGTGCATGAAGAGGTGCTAAAGAGAGCAAAGGAGCTAAAGTTTGTGGTGGATGAGGTTATAACAGAGGATGTGGTCCTCAAGCCCGAGTTCAGAGGACATCTACGGGAGGGTAAGGTGGTCCTCCAGCCAGAGGGAAACAAAAGAGAGTTCATAGAAAAAGCCCTAAGTATGCAAGAATCCCTTCTGGAAAAAGGGTTCAGTGTAAGGGTGATACCTCAAGTTCATAAAATCATCGGTTTAAGGTGAGCTTTTTCACAGGTTCTGGGAAGAAGTAGTCCACTATGGATTTATACAAGTTTTCCGCAAAGGCGGACTGGAACTCTTTGGAGTTCATCAACAGCGCTTCCTCCGGGTTTGTTATAAAGCCCACTTCCACTAAGACGGAAGGTATGCCGGGGGTCTTCAGAACCGCAAAGCCTGCCCTCTGTATGCCTTTAAACTCCACGTCCCTTGAAAGGTTGCGTGAGAGGTTCAGGGACACCTTGCGTGCAAAGTTCACACCCTCGTAGAGGGTCACGTCCATGGCGAGGTCCGCAAGGACCACCCTTGCGCTGAGTGGCACGTCCGCACCTCCTAAAACAAGCTGTGAATACTCACCGTTCTTTACTATCTGTTCCTTCTTCCTTTGGGCTGCCTCGGAGGAGATGGCAAATATGTATGTGCCCTTGGCATGCGACGATACACCCTTGGGCGATGCGTTGGCATGTATGCTTATGAAGAGGTCCGCCCTGTTTCTCAAGGCTATCCTTGCCCTCTCCTGCAAGGTTATAAAGACATCCCTATCCCTTGTCATTATCACGTTAAAGCGCCCGTCCTCCTTCAAATACTGCGCGAGCTTCCTTGCTATTTCCAAGTTTACATCCTTTTCCTTTATACCCATAAAGCCGATGGCTCCGGGGTCGTGTCCGCCGTGTCCCGGGTCTATGACTATGGTTCTTTTCTGGGTTATGAACCTGCCTCCCTTCCTTTCCGCCACAACCACACCCTTTTCTCTATCGTTTAAAATCACGCTCAAAACCTTGGGGTCCAGTATGGCTACCAAAGGGTCATCCTCCTTAAGGACTATAGCCTCTTGGGTTTTTTTATCCTCCATCTTACCCGTGTAAACATCCAAAACTATCCTGAAGGGCTCCTCCAGAGAGAAGGATTTGACGTCCGAAAAATCCCTCTCAATAACCACCCTCGTGCCCCACGGATGCTTGCCCCCTCTGGTCTTGACCTTGGGATGGTCCTTGATCTGTATGTCTGAGTTCATAAGGTCTAAGACTATCCTCTTGGGGTTTTCCAGAAGTATGACCCTGTAGTCTACCCTACCACCCAAGTCCAAAACTATCCTCTCTTTATCCGGATAAGAGCCGTATCTTACCGAAACCTGCTGTGCATAGCCCGAGGATATCAGAAAAAGACTAAAAATAACCAAAATCCTCAGCCACATGGGATTCCTCCTCTGCTTCCTCCTTCCTGGTTGCCCAAGGCGGTTTGGGAAACCTTATTACCAGTGGGTTGGGTATGTCAGGCTGGTAGAGTATCATGGTGCCCTTTTTGAGCATTATGGCTCTCTGCTTGAAGTTTCCAGTGAGGAAGTCATACTCCTTTGAGAATATCTCGCTAGAGTCCACCCTCCCAAGCACCTTTATGGCAGAGTTGGCCACTATCCTCTTCTCTATTTCGCTCGCCGTTTGCTGAGCTCCTATGAGGATGATACCCAAGCTACGCCCCCTTTCCGCAATGTCCAAGAGTGTGTCCTTGATGGGACTCCACCCTTCCTTGGGCGCATACTTGTTAAGTTCGTCCAGGACCACGAAGATTTTAGGATAAGCCTGACCGCTGTCCTCCTTGTCTCTGAAAACCTTCTTGAGCACCGCACCTACCACGAACATCTTGGCTATGCTGTGAAGTGAGCTTATGTCTACCACAGAAACCTTGCTGTCTTCCCACCTTATGGGGTTGGCGATCCTGTCAGGGGGCGCTATAAACCTCTTTACGTATCTTACCGCCCTTTCAAACCTCCTCATGAAGGCTTGAACCGTCTGGGGCTGAGCCTTACCGAACCACTTGGAGTATTCTTCGCTTCTCGGGTCGGCGGATGCCTCCTCCAAACGCTCCAAGAGGTCAACCAAGCTTTCTATGTCTCTGGAGTTATCGTCCAAAAGCCTACCCGGAGGGCTCTGCTTGGCAAGGTGATAGAGCTTGTTGGCTACGTGTTCTATTAGGTATCCCAGGTTGGTCATGGACTCGTCGCCTTCGGCGAACATAAACCTTATGAGCCCCTCCTCCGCAAACTCCCTCATGGTCCAAGAAAAGGCTACGACCCTGTCGTCCGTCCTCTCGCAGTCGGGAAATTCCGTATCATCCTCCCTGGGGGGCACGTAGAAGACCACATCCTTAAAGGGTTCGGGCTTGAGTCCCAGCCTTTCAAAGCTCCTTTTGTCTTCTTCTTCCACCCTCTTGTTCTTCTTGTCTATCCAAAGGAGGTCCTTACCCTTCACGTTAAAGACCAGGGCGTGGATTCTGTCCTTGTCGGGAGCTTTGCTTAGGATGGAGTAAAGCAAAAAGAGGGCGTAGGATGTTTTGGTGGCTATACCGGACATGCCCGATATGGACACGTGCGCTCCCTCCCTGCCGTTTATAAAGTCATAGTTGAGGAAGATGGGCATCCCACTTCTGGTAAGCCCCGCCGGTATTTTGTTTTTCATCTGGTCAAAGTAAAGGGCTCTCTCAAACTCCATCCCCTGTGCCAAGTAAACATCGCTTCCCGGGAAGGGCGGTGTGAAGACCTCCGGTTCAATGCGTATGGTGTTTACCTTGGCTATGTAGGCTACGTTGACCGGTATTATCCCTCTTGTGGCGAGCTGTTCCTCGTAAACGAGCTCGGAGCCTTCCAAATACCTCTGGACTTCTGTAATAACACCGTAGTAGCCTATACCTCCCGATTGGACGAAGACGACATCGTCCAGCTGGACCGTATGCCCTTCCTCTATGCCCACCCAGAACTCCAAAGGTGTGGCGAGCTTCGTCCCCAGGACCATTCCTACCCTCATCCGTATATCTCCTTAAGTATCCTGTCTGCACCCCTCATGAGGAGCTCCTTTGCCAGAGCTTCACCCACCTCCTTGGCTGACTCTCTTGGACCCCTCTTAGAGCCTTCTATAAATATATTACCTTCAAGGTCGGAGACAAAGGCTCTTATGAAAACCTCTTTATCTTCGACTACGGCGTAAGCGCCCATGGGCACCTGGCAACCTCCCTCCAACCTTCTCAAAAAAGCCCTCTCGCACTCTGCACATACCCTGCTCTCCTCATGGTCCAGAAAGCTAACCGCAGAGAGAACATCCTCGTCCCCCTCTCTTACCTCTATAGCCAAAGAGCCTTGACCCACAGCCGGTATAAAGTCATCCAAGACCTGAGCTATCCTGTCCTCAAAGCCCATACGCTTTACGCCCGCATAAGCAAGCACTATGGCATCGTAGAGCCCTTCATCAAGTTTCTTGAGCCTTGTGTCCACGTTTCCCCTCAGAGTTTCCACCACAAGGTCAGGTCTTTTTCTCTTTATCTGGACAGCCCTTCTGAGGGAAGAAGTCCCCACCCTCGCTCCTTGTGGGAGAGTCTCCAAAGTGTGTCCTTCTCTGGAAATCAGCACGTCAAAGGGTCTTTCCCTTTGTGTTATAGCGCCCAGCGTGAGTCCCTCGGGTAAAACCATGGGAACGTCTTTTAGCGAGTGGACCGCAAGGTCAATATCTCCCCTCAGCAAGGCTTCCTCTATCTCCTTGACGAAGAGCCCCTTACCACCTACCTTTGCCAACGGCACATCCAGTATCTTGTCCCCGGAAGTGGTGATATGCACGAGCTCTACACTATGACCCTTTCCTTCCAGCCTTTCTTTGATGTAGTTAGCTTGCCATAGAGCCAGTTTACTCTTACGTGTGCCAATTCTTAGCTTCATCCTAAGTATTTTATGGCATCGTAGAGCGTGTCCAGAACATGGTCCATCTCCTCAAGGCTTATGACAAGTGGCATCATCAAGACCATCACATCACCCAAAGGTCTTAAAAACACACCCTTTTCCCTACACCTGTAGGCAACCTTAAAGCCCGTCCTCTCACCGTAAGGATAAGGCTCTCCCTTTTCCTTGTTTTTCACCAGCTCAATCCCCGCCATAAAACCCAGCTGACGCACATCACCCACGTGCGGAAGCTCCCAAAAGCCCTCAAGCCCGCGCGTCAGATAATCTATCTTGGGCTTTAATCTCTCCAAGGTCTTCTCTTCCTCAAAGACCTCCAGGTTCGCCAGAGCTACCGCGCACGCCAAGTTGTTACCCGTGTAGGTGTGTCCATGGTAGAAGTGTTTCATCTCTCCAAACTCACCCAGAAAGGTGCTAAAAACCTCTTCGGTGGTAAGCGTAACAGCCAAGGGAAGATAACCGCCCGTTATACCCTTACCCAGACACATAAAGTCCGGGCATACATCCTCTTGCTCGCAGTAAAACATGGTCCCAGTCCTTCCAAAACCGGTTGCCACCTCATCCACTATCATCAGCACGTTGTGTTTCTTGGTGAGCTCTCTCACCCCCCTGAGGAATCCTTTGGGGAAAGGTAGCATGCCCGCGGCAGCCTGTATGCCCGCCTCAAGGGTTATGGCTACTATGTCATCCCTCTCTTTGAGTATGTCCTCGAGCATGCTTAAAAGCTCTTCTCTACACTCATCACATAGCTTTCCGTGCCTTTCCTTGCAGAAAAGGTAAGGAGAGGGAAGTTTTACGGTGTTAAAGAGGAGGTCCCTATAAGCTCCGTGGAAGAGGTCTATACCGCCTACACTGACCGCTCCCACCGTGTCTCCGTGGTAGGCGGAGGACAGGGTTATGAAAACCTTTCTCTTCTCTCCCTTGTTTACCCAATACTGGTAGGCGAGCTTTATGGCAATCTCCACCGCCTCCGCCCCATCTTCCGAGTAGAAGACCTTGGTAAGGCATGAGGGCGCAATTTCTACAAGCCTCTTGGCTAAGAGTATGGAGGGCACGTTGGAGCTTCCCAAGGTGGTGGTGTGAGCCACAAGCTTGAGCTGTTCCACGATGGCTTTGTTTAGCTTGGGATGGTTATGCCCGTGGACGTTGCACCAAAGGGAGGAAATGGCGTCTATGTATTTTCTGCCGTAGATGTCATAAAGGTAGACACCCTCGCCCCTGTAGAATGTGAGGTTCTCCTCCTCCCTGTATACTTTCATCTGAGTGAAGGGATGCCAGAAATACTCCTTGTCCCAAGCTTCCAGCGTCTTAGGGTCCAGGTTCATGGTGAATATTTTAATGTAACCAAGTTACAGACAAAGGCGGGGCGTGGTAAGAACTTAAAACCCAAGGAGGTGTGAGCCATGAGGAAAGGAGCCATCCTTTTGGCAGGGTTCTTGGGAGCTGTGGGTATGCTTGCCTATGCTGTGGAGGGTTTTAAGGTCCCTCCTGAAAAATACAGGAAGTGGAACCATGTTAAGAGCATGGTCATCTTTGACCAGAAGCATCCGCTGTTCAACCCCTTCTCGGGCATCCATCACATCTATGTAAACGACAAAGGGTTTGAGGCTCATAAAAAGGAAGGCGATAGAAAGTTCCCCGACGGTACGGTCATAGCCATAGTCTTCTACGAGCACGTGCCGGTGGATAACAACACCGCTTATGTTGAGGGTGCTAAGCGTATTGAAGCCTTCATGGTCAAGGACACCAAGAAGTATAAAGAAACCAACGGCTGGGGATACTACGCCTACGACGGGAAGGGCAACAACCTGGTGAAAAGCATGGCTCAGGATTGTCATTCCTGCCATGCACAGGTCAAGAACAGGGACTTTGTCTTTTCCGTTTGGACCAAGTAAGTCTTTTTGGGGGTCCTACGCCCCCTTTTAGTAGCACCTTATAAAACTCCTCAACCTTTCTCTGTCTTTGAGTATCACGCTCCCCCTACGGATGATTATCAAACCGTCCCTTTCCATGTCCTTGAGTATTCTGCTTACCACAACCCTTGACGTGCCTATGTCCTTCGCTATTTCTTCGTGCGTCCTGTTTACGCATCCTTGGTCTTCTCTTTCCAGAAGGTACTTTGCCAGCCTTTCGTCCACCCTCTTGGATATGACCTCGTTCATGACCTGCAGTGTGGCGAGCAGTGTGTCGGAAAGGGATGTAAATATCCTGTTGCGCCATGCAGGGCTTTTCACGATAAGCTCGTTGGCAACGGTGTCTGGTATGAGTAGCACTTTGGACTTTCTCTCCGCGACTGTATAGGCGGGGTATGGTTGTTGGGTGTAGGCGCTCAGCATGCCCAGTATGCAGACCTGCCCAGGCTTTACCGTGTATAGGGTCATCTCCCTCCCCGAATCCAGAATGAGGTATACCTTGAGCTTGCCTTCCAGCAGGTAGGGAACGGAGGTGCAAGGCTCTCCTTCGGACAGCAGGATGTCCCCCTTTCTCAACACCTTCACGGGTCCTATTTTAGTTAAATCCCAGGAAGTATCAATACGCATGGGAATTATATCAAGCCTGCCAGAGCTTCACGCCTCTGTATGCAAGTAGGACACTCTCCGCATGGAGGTTCTGTGCCCGTATAGCAAGAGTAGGTTTTCTCAAAGGGGACTCCCAGCTCTTTTCCCAGCACGGCTATATCCCTCTTGCTCATGCCTAAGAAGGGCGCATACACATGTATCCTCCTCTTGGTCTTGGCAACGTAAACGGAGCTGGCATTTATGGCGGACTCCGCACAGGTGATAAACTCGGGTCTGCAGTCGGGGTAGGGAGTGTCTAAGGCGTGCACTCCTATACCTATGTGCTCTATCCCGTAGGCATCTGCAAAGGCGCCCGCTATGGAGAGAAAAACAAGGTTTCTCATAGGAACGGTGGTTATGGGAGGCTCGTCCTCGGGATACTCTCCCTTGGGGATTTCCACCTTCTCGTCCGTGAGGGCGCTTCCACCCACCTGTGTGTAAAATGGCACCTTAACTATAAAGTGTTTTTCTACCCCTGCTATATGCGCCAGCTCTTGAGCGTATCTGAGCTCTACCCTGTGGCGCTGTCCGTAATCAAAGGACAGGGCGTAGACGGATTGAAACTCCCTCTTACAGAGCCACAGCAAGGTGGCACTGTCCATACCGCCGGAGAGAAGGACTATTATCTTCTTCATCCTCTTCAAATGCCGGAGGCGGGAGTCGAACCCGCACGGGGGTGAACCCCGGGGGATTTTGAATCCCCTGCGTCTGCCAGTTCCGCCACTCCGGCTTATAAGCTAATATTATATATTATGCTTGTATTCATCTTCGCCATCCTAATGTCGGTGCTAAGCCTCTCCTTCTCAAAGGTCTACGTGGCAAAGTGGGAGGATGCCATAACGCCCACCTCCGCCGACTACATAAAAAGGTCCGTCCAGAGAGCGGAAAGGGAGGGCGCTACCCTGTATATATTGGAGCTGAACACTCCCGGAGGGCTTGAATCTGCCATGAGGGAGATAGTGCAGGAGTTTCAGAGGACGCCTCTACCCGTTGTGGTCTATGTTTACCCTCCCGGCGGAAGGGCAGCGTCCGCCGGAGCCATCATCACCGTCTCTGCAGACATAGCGGTCATGGCACCGGGGACTAACATGGGCGCGGCGCATCCCGTTCAAATAGGTCAGGGACAGCAGGATGATGTTATGAAAGAGAAGGTGCTCCAAGACACGCTTGCCTTTGTAAGGAGCATAGCCAAGGAAAAGGGAAGGAACGCCGAAGTAATAGAGAAGATGGTAAAGGAGAGCATATCTTTGACGCCGGAGGAGGCGCTCAGGGAAAGGGTCATAGACCTTATAGCCACCGACCGTCAGGACCTGCTTAACAAGATAAATGGGATGAAGGTCAAAAAGCACGGAAGGGAGATAAGCATAAACACACAGGGCTTGCCGGTGGTTGAGGTTCAAAGGAGCCTCAGGGAAGAGTTTTTAAAGGTCATCACCAACCCCACCTTAGCCTACATGCTACTCCTGATAGGCTTTTACGGCATATTCTTTGAGCTTTACAACCCCGGCTCCATCATACCCGGTGCGGTGGGTGTCATATCCATCATACTTGGTCTTTACGGCTTGGGTGTCATAGGTGTAAACTGGCTCGGGCTTCTTTTGATAGCGGCAGGCGTGCTCCTTCTGGCGCTTGAGGTGATAACTCCCACCTTCGGAGGTCTTGCCATAGCGGGCAGTTTAGCCTTGGCTTTAGGCTCTTTTATCCTCATAAGCCCCGACTCGCCTTACGGTCAGATACCCCTTTCTGTCATCGCCACCATGGTTCTCCTAACACTTGGCTTCTTCCTGTTTGCGGGAAGGTTGGGGCTTAAGGCTCAAAAGAGAAAGAAGATGCTGGGTGTGGAGGAGCTCTTAAACGAGGAAGGGGAAGCCTACACGGACTTTGTGGGTGGAAAGGGCAAGGTTTTCATACACGGTGAGCTTTGGTCCGCCCAGAGCGAGCAGGACATAAAGAAGGGCGACAGGGTCAAAGTAGTGGATGTGAAGGGTTTAGTCCTTAAAGTGGTCAAAGCCTGAAGGAGAAAGCTCCTCTCCGTCCAAAAACACACCCTTTCCCTCCTCCACATGCCCTATGGGTGTCATATCCAGAAAGGGGTTCATACGTTCTATGGGATGGGTAAACAGTAACTGGTAATCTTCACCTCCCTTTAGGGCATACTCGTAAGGGTCCTTACCGTGCTTTTTACAGAAGGTCAGGAGCTCCTTGGAGAGGGGGATTTTTTCCTTATGTATGCGGAGCTTTACATTGCTTCTCTTTGCCAGATGCCAGGCATCCGAGGAGAGCCCGTCGCTTATGTCCATGCTGGCGCTGGCATACTTTTGTATGTGCTTTACGTAATCTATGCGTGCAGTGGGTCTTACGTGTCTCTCTATGAGGGCAAGCTCAAAGTCCTCGTAGTGCTTTTTCTCCATAAGGAGGAGCTCCAAACCTGCCCTTGAGTCCCCCAAGGTTCCGGAAACGAAGAGCGTGTCCCCCACCTTGGCTCCCGACCTCCCCACAAACCTCTCCGCAGTGCCTACCATGAAAACATCTATGCCCAACTTGTCCGCCTTGGTTATGTTCCCTCCAACCACACTGCACTTATAAAACTCACAAGCGGACCTTATGCCCGTGTATACTTCCTCCACGTAGGAGACTCTTAGGTCCGGCAAGAGCAAGGAGACCAAAGCCCAGAGTGGAGTCCCTCCGTTTGCCACTATATCGCTTACGTTGACGCTTATAGCCTTCCAGCCTATCGCCTGAGGGGGGTAGGAAGTTTTGAAGTGTCTGTCTTGAAGGAGTATGTCTACCGTTAAAAGAAGGTTCGTTCCCCCCAACCTTACATGGGCTGTATCATCGCCTATATGGGGAGAGCCCAGTATGTTCTTTAGCCTTTCAATCAGCCCAAACTCGCCTATTTGTGATACGTTCATTCCATGAATACCTGACCCTCAACGGGTTGGACGTCTACGCCCCTTTCCCTTATAAAGCTTACCGCCCTTTCTATCTCGTCGGAAGGACCGTCTATCTCCACCGTCAGTATACCCGTGTCCTTGGTCACCTTGGCGGTCCTTATGTTGACTACCACATCAAAGTTCTTGCAAACCATACACAGGACCGGCTCCTTAACCTTGTCTTCAGGGTATATGAGCTGTAATCTCAGCATATTCATGCTTTAAAATTATAAAACGTGATATACTTAAGGCGGGTGCAGTTTTACGAGACGGACGCTCAAGGCATAGTCCACCACTCTAACTACCTAAGATACTTTGAAGAAGCACGCGGTGAGCTCCTTAGGTCCAAAGGACTTCCTTATTCCCAGCTGAGGTCTATGGGTTATGAGGTGATACTCCTTGAGCTCGGTTGCGAATTTAAGAAGGCATGCTACTACGACGAGCTTTTGGAGATACACATAAGAGTGGAGGAAACCAACAGGTATTTTTTCACCTTTTCCTATCGGGTGATGGTGGGCGACCAACTGCGTGCGTTGGGAAGGACAAAGCATGCCCTCTTGAAGGATGGCAAACTAATCAGCCTAAGGGAAGAGATTAGGAGGGTCTTGGATGGATTGGAGTTCCCAAGAGCCTGAGATACTCCGTGAGGTAGCCAGCGTGGGAGGATACTACGGAAGGAAGATAGAAAAGTGCCTATCAAGGAAAAGAAGACTCAAAAGGGCTCTTGGGTATCTAAGTCTTAGGATGGGTAGATACGGGCTACCGGTGTTTACCATGAGAATGATGGTGAGGCTTAGGAAGGATCTGGAAAGGACACAAAGGAAGCTGGATGAGTATGTTTACTACATGATAGTCCACAGGGAAGCCATAGGGCTTACCTCCCACAAGACCCTTTATGAGGTTTACAATCTATACGATGATTGAGAGGAATGTCAGCCTAAGGGAGTATACCACTATAAGGATAGGGGGGACAGCCCTATACTTTGCCAAACTAAAAAAGGAAGAGGAGCTATCACACTGCTTAGAATGGGCTAAGGATAGGGGTGTAGAGGTTTTCATCTTGGGAAGGGGAGCCAACACCATACTGGGAGACTTTGATGGACTTGTGATAAACACGAGGAAGCTAAGTGGGGTTGAGGTCCGCCGAGAAGGGGAGGGTCTTTACGTGCGTGCCATGTGTGGAACACCTACTTGGGAGCTTGTAAAACTCGCACTGAGCGAGAACTTAGAAGGGATATACAAGCTTGCGGGCTTCCCTGCCTCTGTGGGTGGTGCTGTGGCGATGAACGCCGGAGCTTTTGGCTACGAGATAAAGGACGATTTGTTGAGCGTTAGGTTTCTCGGATGGGACGGGAAGGTTTACATGGCAAGCAAGGAAGAACTGGATTTTTCCTACAGGAAATCTCCATTCCCAGAGCTCGGCGCGGTGCTATCGGCGGAGTTTTTCTTCAGAAGGGCTCAGGGGGACGTAAAGCGAGAGTATGAGAGGATAAGAAAAAAGAGGATGGCTACACAGCCGATAAACATGCCCACATCGGGCTCCACCTTTAAAAACCCGGAGGGGGACTATGCGGGGAGGCTTTTGGAAAAGGTGGGTATGAAGGGCTACAGGGTGGGAGATGTGGCTTTTTCGGACCTGCATGCCAACTTTCTGGTTAACCTGGGAAGGGCGAGCTTTCATGATGTCTTGAAGATTCTGGAGGAAGCCAAGAGGAGGGTTTATGAAGCCTTCGGGATAATCCTTGAAGAGGAGGTAAGGCTCGTTGAGAGTGGTAGTTTTGATGGGCGGAAGGTCTCAGGAACGTGAAATCTCCTTAAAGTCCGGTCAGGCGGTCTTGTCCGCCCTTAGGAGACTGGGACACGAAGCCATAGCTTTGGATTTGGAGGAGGACCTCTGCGAAAGGCTCAAAGCTATTAAACCTGATAAGGTTTTCATAGCTCTCCATGGGACCTACGGAGAGGACGGAAGGGTTCAAGGGCTCTTGGACCTTCTGGGCATACCCTACGTAGGGAGCGGTGTTCTGGGAAGTGCCCTCGCCATGGACAAGGACATGACCAAGAGGATGCTCCTATCACGGGGGATTCCCACACCGCGATGGGTATGTGTGAGGGATGAAGAAGAAGTCAGGTGGGATACTTACCCGGCTGTGGTAAAGCCCGCGGACCAAGGCTCAAGCGTGGGCTTGCATGTGGTAAAGGATAGAAGGGAGCTTCAGGAGGCGATAAGGGATGTCTTGAAAATAAGTGGTAAGATACTCGTTGAGGAATTTATTGATGGTTCTGAGATTACGGTGGGTATCCTAAAGGGCAGGGCTTTACCCCCTTTGGAGATAAGACCCCAAAAGGGTGTGTATGATTATGAGAGTAAATACACAAAGGGCATGAGCGAGTACGTGTTCTTGGAGGATGACAACACGGTAAGAGAGCTCCAAAAGATAGCTTTGGAAGTTTTCAACGCCATGGAGCTCAAAGACATGGCGAGGGTAGACTTTAGGGTTTCAAAGGAAGGAAAGCCCTATGTGTTGGAGGTAAACACCCTGCCGGGTATGACAGAGCTTAGCCTTTTCCCCATGGCTTGCAAGAAGATAAGCATTGACTTTGACCAAATGATATCTATTTTGTTATCATAGTACACATCATGGTGAAAAAAGATAGAAAGAGGGGAATAGGCAGGCTCCTTTACTACTCGCTGAGCGCACTCTGGCTTGGGCTTGTGGCAACTACTGGATTTTTCTTTCCCTATGTTATAGACAGCGTTCCCTACTTCAACATAAGCAGGCTTGAGATAGAAGGTCTCAGGACTATACCTCCCTCCCTTGTATCCCAAGCGGTAAGTAAAGTAGTCAAGAACAACTGGCTCTTTCTCTACACCAACAAGATGGATTTTGTAAGGGAGCTGAGACAAGCCACCGGAGATGCGGTGGCAGATGTGGAGATAAGTCCCCGGTTTTCCTCAACGGGTGTTGAGATAAGGCTGCGTGTGGTGGAGCGAGAGCCATTAATAGCTGTTGTCTCGGACGACAAAGTGGTTCTTTTTGACAGGTCTGGCTATGCTTTTTACAACAGCTACTATGAGCTTTCAGGTCCAATGTTCTACACCACGGATTTATCTCTTGTAAAGGAAAACTTTCAAACGGTTTCCAAGCTTGTGTCTGCTGTAAACAATTCGGGATTTACCGCCAAGGCATACTACATAACTGACGTAGCCACGCTCGTATACACCATGGATGATATAAAGATAGTCCTCCCCCCAGTGTTCGCCATAAAGGAGAGTATGTTACACAAGATAAAAAGGACTTATAATATGAGTGTGCAGGGAGTAAGGGAAATAGAGTTTGTCTCTGACAGCGTAGTTGTTATAAAAGGGAAGGAAGACAGATGAAGGTGATAGCCGCGCTTGATTTGGGTAGTAGTAAGGTGGTAGCCCTCATAGGCGAGGTTGACAGCTACGGGGATATACACATAATAGGCATAGGTGAATCCCCTTCAAAGGGTCTGGACAGGGGCAACATAACCAGATTGGACTTGGCGGTCAACTCCATACTGATGGCTATGAGGGAAGCTCAGGAGATGGCAAGTGTAAGGTCGGACAGTGTGGTCATAGGCGTATCCGGGGGCAGTGTAAAGAGTCAGAACGAAAAGGATACGCTGAGCATATCTCCTCAGCCAGTGGATATAGACCAGACCCATATAGAGAGGCTTATAGAAAGGGCTGTTACAAGAGCAAGGGAGGAAGGCTACGAGGTAATAAGTCACATACCCAGAAAGTTCACCTTGGATGACCAGGAAGGGATAATAAACCCTGTTGGTTTGTTCGGTTCCAAGCTGTCTGCGGAAGTGCATGTGGTAAAAGTAGGCGTCAGCCTACTGAGGAATTTGGAAAGGGCGGTAACCATGTCGGGTTTGAAGGTGTCCAAAAGATACTTAGCCAGTATGGCGTCTGCTGAAGCGGTGCTGACACAGGAGGAGAAGGATGAGGGCGTGCTTCTGATAGACATGGGGGCGGGTCTTACGGACTTTGTCCTGTTTGCAGAAGGCTCCCCCCTTGTCAGCGGTTGCATACCCATCGGAGGCATGAGTATCACAAAGGACATAGCCCATTTTATGAAGATAAGCACGGACCAAGCAGAGAGGATAAAGGTGGAAAACGGTTATGCGGTTGCGGACCTGGTGAACGAAGCGGACAGGATAAAGATAAAACCCAGGGGTGAGGACAGGGAAACTACCGTAAGCAGAAAACAGCTCGCAGAGGTGATACAGATAAGGTTGGAGGAGATATCGGAAAAGGTACTGGAATACATAAGCAACAGAGGAGCCTCACTGGACCAAATCAATGCGGGCGTGGTCATAACGGGCGGGTGTGCCAAGATGGGTGGTATGAGGGAGTTTTTAGAGCGCTTCTTTGACATGCCAGTAAGGATAGGCTATCCGGAAGGTATGATAGGGCTCAAAGAAAGGGTGCAGGACCCAGCTTACGCATGCGCCGTAGGACTTATGAAGCTATCGGTCAAAGAGCCTATGGCTCAACGCTATATGAACCTGTTGCAGAATGAGCATCCGGAGAACACCACTAAAATAAGCATAAGCTCCCTTCTTGACAAGATAAAATCTTTTTTTAAGGATGTAATATAGGAGGAGGTCATGGAGAACATTAACCCTACGAGGATTAAGGTCTTCGGGATAGGTGGAGGAGGCTCAAACGCAGTCAACCGTATGTATCTTGACCAGATAGACGGTGTAGAGGTCTTTGCCATAAACACGGACATTCAACACCTGACTTCTTTGGCGGTTCCCAACAAGATACAGATAGGTGAAAAGGTCACCAAGGGTCTGGGTGCGGGAGCAAAGCCGGAGATAGGGGAGCAAGCGGCTCTTGAAGACATAGATAAGATAAAAGAGGTTCTGAGAAACACGGACATGCTCTTTCTATCCGTAGGTTTGGGTGGTGGCACGGGCACGGGAGCGGCACCTATAATAGCGGAAGCGGCGAAGGAGATGGGTATACTTACGGTGGCTGTGGTTACAAAGCCCTTCGCCTTTGAGGGACCCAAAAGGATGCACTCTGCGGAGGAAGGATTGGAAAAGCTCAAAGACGTGGTTGACACCTACATAGTGATAAACAACCAGAGGTTGGTGGAGCTCTCCGAGAGGAACCTGAGCATAAGGGATGCCTTTAAAATGGTGGACGAGGTGCTATCAAGGGCGGTAAGAGGCATAACCAGTATAGTTGTAACGCCGGCGCTCATCAACGTGGACTTCGCCGACGTGAGGACGGTCACGGAAAAGGGCGGGTTGGCTCTCATAGGAATGGGAGAAGGCAAGGGAGAAGGCAGGAGAGACTTTGCAGTAGAGAGTGCCATATCCAGCCCTCTTCTGGAAGGCAACACCATAGAAGGCGCAAGGAGGCTGTTGGTGACCTTCTGGGTCAGCGAGGACATACCCTTCAGGGATATAGAGGAAGCTATGAGTAAGATAAGGTCTTCCGCCCATGAGGATGCCCTAATCATATTCGGTGCGGTCTTGGAAAGCTCCAAGGAAAACTTCATGAGGGTAGCTGTGGTCGCCACGGACTTTGAGAATATACAAGGCCAGTTCAAGGTAGTGAAAAAGCCGGAAGTTAAGGAGTTTAAGAAAGTAGTTCCAGAGGTTAACATCATAGAGCCCGTTCAGCCCGACGTAGAAGAGATTCCCGCCTACCTCAGAAGAAAGCGCAAGCTATGATGAGGGTTGATACAAAAGGAAACAAGGCGTTAGCCTTCATCATGGGCTTGGTTTACGGCTACAGGAGCGCAGACTTTGACATTAAGGTTATGCCCTTGGTGGAGTTTTCACCACTGGAACATGCTCAGGACAGGTGCTACTTTGTTAACAAGAAAACAGGCGGTGTTTTTCTCAGTCCGTCCGAAGGAGAATACACCCATGTGTGCGCCGTCCGCGAAGACAGACAGAGGGACAAGGTAGTCCTCTTCATCTACAGATAAGCCTATCTCCCACCCATAAACTTTCCGTATTTGAAGAGTATGTAAAGGATAAACCGGTAAAGATAAACAGAGCGGTAAAGTAAAGGACCACATCCATAGTTTTTAATCTATACCAGAAGGCAGACGTATGGTCTGAGGTTTGTTTGCACGCCCTTTAACCTGATTGGTTCTTTGGTGATGGGATGTGTCAAGTTTTTTGCGATTTCCAGAAGAGGGACTACCACAAAGTCCCTCTCCTCAAGGTAAAGGTGGGGAATTCTCAGAAAGCTCAGCATTATTATGTGGTTTTCATACAGAAGAATGTCCAAGTCTATCTCTCTCGGTCCCCATTTTATGCGCTCCCTCCTACCCACCTTCTTCTCAATATCTTTTAGCACCCTGAGAAGACTTATGGGATCCAGGTCCGTTTCAAGCTCCAGCACACCGTTGAGGAAGGGAGGTTGGTCTTTGACTCCCCAAGGCTGGCTTTCGTAGACGGTAGACACCTTTTTTATCCTGCCGTAGTTTTTCAGAAGCTCCAGAGCCTTTAGTATGTTCTCTATTCGGTCTCCGTAGTTGCTACCGAAGGCTATGTAGGTTCTCAATCACCACATGCCCCCGTTCACGTGGATGACCTCGCCGGTGATGTAGCTCGCCATGTCCGAGCACAGAAAGAGCACTGCATAAGCCACATCCTCGGGCGTCCCGAACCTTCCCAAAGGTATGTTTTTAAGGTAGCTCTCCTTTATGTCCTCCGATAGCACAGCGGTCATGTCCGTTTCTATAAAGCCCGGTGCCACAGCGTTCACGGTTATGTTCCTACTTGCGAGCTCCTTAGCCAAACTCTTGGTAAAACCTATAAGCCCCGCTTTGGTGGTGGAGTAGTTCACCTGTCCCACATTCCCCATAAAGCCTACTATGGATGAGATGTTAACTATCCTTCCCCACCTGTTTTTGAGCATACCCTTGACCGCCAAGGATGTTATGAGGAAGGTGCCGGTGAGGTTTACCCTGATGACTTCCTCCCAGTCTTCCAAAGACATCCTCAGGAACAGCTTGTCCCGCGTTATACCTGCGTTGTTTACCAATATATCCACACCGCCCCACTGCTCTTCCACCTTGGCAAAGGCGGACTTGACCGATTGGGGATTTTCAAGGTGTAGCTCTACGCCCAGAGCTTGGACCCCGAAGTTCTGCTCTATCTCCCTCGCTACCTCCACAGCCCTTGTCCCTTCCCTCCCCGTTATCACCACCTGAGCCTCTGCCCTTGCCAGCTCCTGAGCTATAGCCTTGCCTATGCCCCTCGTGGAGCCCGTTATCAGAGCCTTTCTACCGGACAAACTTATCTCTACCATAAACAAAATTATAGAAGATGACAGCTTAGACTGTCGGAAAAGAAGGTCCTCGGCTTTTAAACCATGTTCTTAAGTCGTTGTATATCAAGTAGTTGGAGATTTTAAGCCTGCTCTGCTCTTATTGACACGGTTGAAGAAAGGTGGTATAGTTATTACCTGATTCATGCATCTGAACTGGGCAGAATGGGAGGTAAGATGTGATGTCAGACATCAAAGAGCTTGTAAAGAGTCTTATATCAGAAGTCAAGACACTGGAAGACAAAATAGAGGAGATAGTAAAGCCCCTTGAAGAGACAAGCACCATACTACCCGGAGCCAGCGGTAGCCTTGAGGATGTTATAAGGTTTACCGAACAGAGCGTACACCAGATAATGAACACACTGGAACAGGTAAATCAGAATATAAAGGTCATAGATGAGAACGTGGGCTATCTCCTGAGCCTCAGCCCCACACAATCCATAGCTGAAAGGTTGTGGACCATAAAGGAGAAAAACCAGGAAAACGCGTCTAGGATAATGGAGGTCATCACTCTTATGTCATTCCAAGATATATCCAGCCAGCAGATAAGGAAAGTCATAGAAGTCATAGAAAACGTGAAGAGAACCATCGTCAAGATGGTTATCTCTTCTGTGGATACTGCCATAGTGGACCAGGAGGAAAAGCAGAGAATAGTCAGCAAAGCTACTGAAATGCTGACCGGTGATAGAATATTCCAAGAAGACGTGGACGCCTTACTCAAAGAACTGGGTCTGTAGGAGGTTTTTGCTGATGGGTATGCCACCACCCAACATAAGGATCCTCACGGTAGACGATATGAGCACCATGAGAAAGATTATAAGGACCATACTGAACCAGCTTGGTTACACAAACGTGGAGGAAGCAGGGGATGGCAAGGAAGGGCTTTTTAAACTCAGAGGCTCCAAGTTTGACCTTGTGCTTTTGGATTGGAACATGCCTGAAATGGATGGGCTCACCATGCTCAAGGAGATAAGGAACGACCCACAGCTAAAGGATATACCAGTCATAATGGTTACCGCAGAGGCAAAGAAAGAAAATGTCCTCGCAGCCATTCAGGCTGGTGCAAACAACTACATAGTAAAACCCTTTACTCCAGAAGTTTTAAAAGACAAGATAGAAAAGGTTTGGACAAGCTTGGGTAAATAAAGGAGGAGGTTTCGTTATGCAAAAGGAAGAAAGAACGGCGGACTTGGAGAGAGAAATGGAGAAGCTTAAAGAGCTTTCCGATGCCTTGGCGAGGTCTGCAAAGCAGACAAACCTGTTGGCGCTGAACGCTGTGATAGAAGCCGCACGTGTGGGTGAGATGGGTAAGGGCTTCTCGGTGGTTGCTGCAGAGTTCAGAAAGCTTGCAGAGAACTCAGCTAAGATAGCCAATGAGGTAAAAGCTATAGTCTCCAACATAGAGTCCATTTTGAGAGACCTAAGGGAGGAGTAAGATGGATACCTATGCGCTTCCTGAAACTCTTCGGACAGGCTCTAATGAACTGGAGATAGTAAACTTTAGGATTTACGAGGATAGAGCAGAGGGTGTATACGAATGGATACTCGGGGTAAACGTAGCAAAGGTCAGGGAGGTCTTAAGGGTTCCAAAGATAACGCGCGTGCCCAACATGCCCCCTTCGGTGGAGGGCATAGCGGAAGTCAGAGGTGAGGTTATGCCAGTGGTAAGTCTGGCTAAGTGGATGGGGATAAACGAGCCGCCAGAGAGGAAAAAGTACATGCTCCACTTTGAGTTCCTGAGAGAACATGTGGGGGTTATAGTCCACGATGCAAAACGTATAATGCGGATATCTTGGGCAGACATCAAAAAGCCGCCAGAAGCAATAAACGTCCAGTTCGGCGGAAGGATTATAGGCGTGGTGGATACCGAAGAGGGCATGCTTCTCATCCTTGACTTTGAGGGAATCTTGAGCGATATGGGACTTCTGAAGATATTCGGGCTTGAAGAGGCTAAGGAAATAGCGGAGCATGAAACCAAACACTACACCATACTTTTGGCGGAAGACTCTGCTGTGGCGCGTAGGATAATAACGGAAATACTGGAGAGCGCAGGACACAAGGTGATAGCTTGTGAAGATGGGAAGATGGCTTGGGATAAGCTTAACGAGCTTCTCCAAAAAGCACAATTGGAAAACAAAAACATAAAGGACTACATACAATTAGTCTTTACAGACATAGAGATGCCCCAGATGGATGGACTCACCCTCACAAGGCTCATAAAGGAGTCTCCAGGGCTTATGCACTTGCCGGTCATAGTAAACACCACCCTTTCAGATGAAGCCAATAGGCAAAAGGCCCTTATGGTGGGAGCAGATGCTTATTTGGTGAAGTTTGATGCCAAGGAGATGTTAACCCTTGTGGATAAGGTGGGAGGAAAGCGATGATACCAGAGGAAATGAGAGAGATATTTGAGGAGTTTGTGGTTGAAGCCAAGGAGCACCTGGACAACCTGGAACAGAGACTCTTAGAGATGGAGAGGGGTGCTTTGGATGAGTCTACGCTGAACTCCGCCTTTAGGAGCATGCATACTATAAAAGGCGGTGCAGGTTTTCTGGGGCTTGACCCTATTGTGGAAACGGCTCACGCGGCGGAAGATGTACTGGGAATGCTCAAAAGCGGTAACCTGTCCTTCTCTCCAGAAGTAGGCGACCTTATACTCAAAGCCATAGACTTCATAAGGTCTGCCATAGACATCCTATCAAGCGGTGGGACGCCCGCGGTAGACACGGAGCTCTTAGAGGAGCTCAAGGCTGTAGCGAGCGGTAAGCCCATTGCCAAAGAACAGGAAAAGAAAAAATCCCTGGAAGAACTTCTGGACGAATACGGCTTTGCGCACCTAAAGGGTAAACCCATAGAAGACATATTGGAAGAGCTGGTACTGCTCCCACCCGATAAAAGACCCGAGGAGATAGTAAAAGCTATAGAAGAGATAGTCCATCCAGAGCCAGGAAGCATAAGCATAGCCGAGGAAGTGGAGCAAGAAGCTAACCAGATGATGGTAAAGTACGCAAATATAGGGCTTTTGGGTGAAGAGGTGGAACATGCGGTAGAATCCGTTCTGGAAGGACCTCCTACTCAGAAAGCCCCCGAGAAGCCTAAAGAAACCAAACCCAAAAAGGAAGCAAAAGAGGAAGAGGGTGAAAAGATACTCAGGATAGATGTTAACAAGATAGAGGCCCTCATGAACTTGGTGGGTGAGCTGGTGCTTGAAAGGAACAGACTTTTAAAGTCGGTGGATGTTTTGTCTGAAGAGCATGCATCCAAAGTTACTGAAGAGCTTGAATCTATAGTGTCATCCATAGACCGTATAGTAGGCGACTTACAGATAGCGGTTATGAAAACACGTATGCAACCGGTTAAAAAGCTCTTCCAGAAATTCCCTAGGGTTGTGAGAGACCTTTCACGCCTGTTGGGTAAGGAAGTGGAGCTTGTATTAGAGGGTGAGGACACGGAGATGGATAAGAGCCTAATGGAGAAACTGGAAGACCCTCTCATACACCTACTCAGAAACTCCATAGACCATGGAATAGAACCGCCCGAGGAAAGGGAGAGGTTGGGTAAAAAGCGTGTAGGAACCATTACCCTTAAGGCTTACTACCAAGGTGACAGGGTTTTCATATCGGTGGAGGACGACGGAAGGGGTATAGACATAGAGAAGGTGAAACAGAAAGCTCTAGAAAAGGGGCTTGTGTCCAAAGAGTCCTTGGAAAAGATGACCCAGAAAGAGGTATTGGCGCTCATATTCAACCCAGGATTTTCTACGGCGGAAAGGATATCGGAGGTGTCGGGCAGAGGAGTGGGTATGGACGTGGTCATGAACACCGTTATGTCTTTCAGGGGTATGGTGGACGTGTGGAGTGAAAAAGGCAAAGGCACACGGGTGGTTATGAGCTTTCCCCTAACGGTAGGTATAATAAAGTCTCTTATAGTCAAGCTGGGAAGCAGGCTCTTTGCCATACCCATATACTCCGTGGTGGAGATAGTAAGTGGGGACGAGGCTCAGGTTATGGACCTTTCGGGTGAGGATGTGTTGGTGCTCAGGGGCTCCACCATACCCCTCTTGCACCTGGGCGAGGTGCTCAACGTACCTCAAGAGAAGATAGGTTATGTAGTTGTATGTATGCTGGGCAATAGAAAGGTGGCTCTAACAGTGGACGATATGATGGGGGATGAAGAGGTGGTGATAAAACCCTTGGGTAAGATATTTGGAGACATAGAGGGCATATCCGGTGCCACCATAACGGGAGATGGGAGCATAGTCCTCATCTTAGACCCCGTGGGTCTTCTCAGAAGGGTGGTCAGTGGTGTAAGTATAGAGATGGTTTAATACAGGGAGGTTGCCAATGGCGGATTTGATACTTACGCAGAAGGTCAAGGGCATAGAGAAAGTAAAGAAATATCTTGAATTTTTGGGCTTTACTTTGGAGGACGACCTGTTCGGTGTACCCCTCAAAGAGGTCATGGAGATATCCAAGCTGTTAACCATAGTGCCCGTTCCCTTTTCCTCTCCCAACATAAAAGGCGTGATAAACGTAAGGGGTGAGATAATTCCCGTCCTTGACGTAAAGAGGATGTTAAGACTTCAGGAGAAAAAGGAGAGCAACAGGATAATCATCATGGACACCAGGATGGGAAAGGTGGGTATGCTGGCGGACATCATAAAGGGCGTGGTCAGGGTGGAAGAGGAAAAGTTAGAGCCCAACCCCATGGTGGGTAAGTACAGCGCCTTCATAAGAAATGTAGCCCAGGTGGAAGACGGACTTATAAGCATCCTGGACTTTGACAGGATATTGGAAAGGGTATGAGCGCCTTCTACAGGTTGGTCATGGACTACATATACGAGAAACGCTTAGAGCTCTTCCAGGCAACCTTTTACAGTTTGTACAACCAATACGGGGTTCACAACCGCACCGAAGATTTTATGAGAAGCTGGTTTGAAGGTTACACCTTCAGAAAGCTCATAAAGTATTTTCCCATAGAGGATGTCCTCAGGTACTATCCTGATTACGTAAGAAGGAAAAGGAGGGTTATAAGGTCTTATGTTTGGGCTTACTGGGCTTTTTGCAAGAACCCTCAAAGACGTCCCCATAAGTTTAGGGAATCCTTGGAGTTCTTCGGTCTTGATAGACTGGACCCGCAGTCCCTAAAGAGCAGATACAGACAGCTGGTAAAGCAGTACCATCCAGATACGTATCCCGACCGCAAGGAAGCCCATAAGAAGATGCTCCTCATAAACTACCATTACCAGGTGCTGATGTCCTACTTGAAATAAATACCCTTGCAGGAGGTGTAAGATGTTTTGGAAAAAGGCACAAAACAACATGCATCAGGAGGAGCTTCTGAAAGTCCTCAAGTCCGTTGCCATGGGCAACATCTCCGTCAGGGTAGATGGACCCGCCAGGGACACAGAGTTGGGTAGGTATATAAACCGCGTTTTGGATACATTCCAAGTTTTTGTTGAAAGTGCGGTGAGGCTCTCTAAGGAACCAGACCATAGCGTAGAAGAAGTTCCGGGTGAGTTGGGCGGGTTCTTGAAACGGCTAAGCAGTAACATACAGGAGATGTGTAAGCTTAAAGAAGTGGAAGATGAACTGCGGGTCAGGAGGGAGCTAGAAGAAATGGGACGTGCAGAGTTGATTAAAAAGCTTGTAAATCTCCAAGAGAGCATGGTAAAGTCCTTGGGGGAGTTAGATGGTTCAAACGCCCTTGCCAAGGAGAATATGGATAGAGCGGAGGATGGAATGTCTACGGTCGGAGACATGGTTTCTTCTCTTTCTTCCCTCAGCGGCAAGATGTCGGGGATGGAGAAGACCGCAAAGGAGCTTGAGAAAGCAAGCCAGTTTATCAACAAGACCCTAAGCCTTATAATGGACATAACTGAACAGACCAACCTCCTCGCCCTAAACGCTGCGATTGAGGCTGCAAGAGCGGGAGAGATGGGTAGGGGCTTTGCGGTGGTTGCGGATGAGGTCAGAAAACTTGCGGAAAGAACAAGGAACGCGGCAGAAGAGATAGCCCAGGTGGTGGGAGACTTCCGCAGTCACGTGGAGACGATGATAAAACAAACCTTCCAGATGGGTTCTCAAACACAAGAGGTAAACAATAAGGTACTCAACTTTGAGACCATATTTAGAGACATAGCAAACAGGGCTAAGGTGCTTGTAGACAAGCTAAGCTACAGCAGGGACTTAGTCTTCAGCAACTTAGTGAAGACAGACCACATCCTCTACATGCAGAGGGCATACCTTAGCGTAGAGAAGAAGGGTATGGCTGAGGAGGTCAAGTTCGTAGATGTGGACCACAGGAGCTGTAGGTTGGGTAAATGCTACTACGAGGGCGAATGCAAGGATTTGTTTGGGCATACGCAAGCTTATAAGCAAATGGAGACACCGCATATGATGGTTCACGAAGGAGCGCGAAGGGCGGTTCACATCTCGAAGTCAGACTGGGGCGATAGGGAAGTGCAGGAAGGTGTTATAAGACATATGAGAGAAGCGGAGGAAGGAAGCGCGAAGGTCATGGAGCTCCTTTCCAAAATGGTGGAGGAAAGACACCGCAGATGAAGATGAAGGAGTTTTTGGGAATGAGCCTATCCGAGATAGGCGTAGGGACATATCTGGGGAACTTGGACGAGGAAACGAGCAGGGGTTATAGGTCGGTGATGAAAAAAGCGTTGGATTATGGCATAAACGTCATAGATACAGCCATAGTCTACAGGTATATGAAGAGCGAAAGGGATGTGGGAGCGGTCCTCAAAGAGGTAGGAAGGGATAGGTTTGTCGTATCCACCAAGGGAGGATACATACCCTACGATGCGGACTCGGGCGCAGACCCCAAAGACTTTTTCTACGACACCTTCGTAAACAAGGGACTTGTAAAGATGGAAGAGATGACCCCTCAAGGACACTACCTGGGAGGACCCTTCATAGACTGGTGCTTTAACAAAAGCCTGGAAAACATGCAGACGGATTACATAGACGTTTACTTTCTACACAATCCGGAGGAACAGCTCAACTTCTTCCCGAGGGACAGCTTTTACGTCAAGCTGAGGGAATGCTTTGATGTGCTGGAAGGCAAGGTCAAAGAAGGGAGGCTCAAATACTATGGGCTTGCCACATGGAGCGGTTTCAGGGTCTCCCCATCATCCAAGATATACCTGAGCCTTCAGGATATACTGAAAGTGGCGGAGGAAGTCGGTGGTAAGGAACATCACCTGAGGTTTATCCAGCTTCCATACAACCTGGGCATGCCGGAAGCCTTTACCCTCAAGAACCAAACCGTAAACGGCAGGAAACTCTCTACCTCAGAGGCGTGCCATGAGCTGGGTCTTTATGTTTACACCAGCGCCAGCATATACCAAGGGAATGTGATAGGGCGTGTCCCTCAGAGGTTAAAGGAGTTTTTCCATACCGACAGCGACGTTTTGACCGCCCTGTCTTTCGTCCTTCATACACCCGGCGTAGGCACGGCACTGGTGGGCATGAGCAAGGTGGAGCATTTGGAAGAAAACGTAAAAGTGCGGCACCTTCCCAGGCTCCCGAAGGATAAGTTTTTAGAGCTTTTTCCCTAAATCTTCCATTCTTCAAGGACTTGTGCGAAGGTTTTAAACCCTTTGACACTACGGAGAAAGGGTCAGCCCATGGGGGTATGGGTATCCCTTATGATAGAGGAAAAACAGAAAAAGGAGTGCTGAGAGGCTAAGAGGATGACGAGCCCTAACAGTTTTATTCTCCTCCTTGAAAAGGTGGACAAGTTGGCTCTGAGTATATTCAAACAGTTCAAGATAGAAGAGAGCAAGGATGCTGTAGTCCTTATAGCCCCCAGCGAAGAGTATAAAAACTGGGCTTTGGAGTATATAAAGAACAAGCTCAGCGGTTTTGGTAAAAGGATAGAGGTGAGGTCCCAGAAGGAAGCGCCCAGAGGACAGGGCTCTTATGGCGTATTGGATAGATACACCTTTGACAATTACGTGGTGGGCAAGTCCAATGCCCTCGTTTACAAGGTTAGTTTGGAGGTCTCGGAGAAGCCCGGTGTTAGCTTTAACCCTCTGTTCATATACGGTCCTGTGGGAGTAGGTAAGACTCACCTGCTCCATGCCATAGGAAATAGGGCTCTGAGCTACGGATACACCTGTGCCTACGTATCAATAAACGATTTTTCCGATGAGATGGTAAAGTATATAAAACAAGGCAGGGTGGAGGACTTCAGGAGAAAGTACTCTCAGGTGGACATACTCTTGTTGGACGACATCCAGTTTCTATCTGGGAAAGAAAGAACACAGGTGGAGCTCTTTAGGGTCTTTGAATACATGCATTCTAAGGATAGACAGCTGGTGCTTGTAAGCGACAGGCATCCCAAGGACTTAAAAGACGTATCCGACAGGCTCATAAGCAGGTTTGAGGGCGGGCTCGTGGTGGAGGTGGGGCTAGATGAAGAGACCAAGCTCTCCATAATAAAACACAAGCTCATCCTCTACGGTCTTCCGGTGGACGACAGGATGATAGAGTATGTCCATGAGAACACAGGGTATAACGTCAGAGAGATAGAGGGTTTTATAAGGGGTGTGAAGGTAAAGGGCGTCCAAGAGATACCCAAGGACAGCAAAAAGGGTGCCCATGTGGAGGATGTGATAAGGTTTGTAGCAAGGCACTTCAAGCTAAAGCCTGAGGATTTGTTGAAGGAGAGTAAGGAAAGAAAGGTAGCCAACGCCAAGCAGATAGCCATGTACATGTGTAAGGCGGTCTTGGGAGCATCCTACTCGGAGATAGCCAGATACTTCGGTAAGAGGGACCACACGGGAGCTCTCTACTCGGTGAGAAAGGTGGAACAGAGGATGAGGGAGGACAGGAAGTTTGCCCTGATGCTCAGTTTTCTTGAAAGAAGCCTTAGGGAACAGTTGAAAGAAAGACTGTGAGTGTGGTAGCCCTTCTTACGGACTTCGGTCTCAAGGATGGCTTTGTAGGAGCTATGAAGGGGGTAATACTCAGCATAAATCCTCAAGCCCAGATAGTGGACATAAGCCATCAGGTTGAGCCCTTCAACGTCTTGGAAGCTTCTTTGCTCCTGAAGGCTCACTACAAGTACTTTCCGAAAGATACGGTCTTTGTGTGCGTGGTGGACCCCGGCGTGGGTTCGGAAAGGCTACCTTTAGCGGTAAGGTGCGGAGACTACTCCTTCGTGGGACCTAATAATGGTGTGTTTGACTTAGCCCTCAAGGACATAGGAGAGGAGATTAAAGCTTACAAGATTGAGAACTTTACACTACCGAGGATAAACCAAACCTTTCACGGAAGGGATGTCTTTGCTCCCGTGTCCGCTTGGCTCTCAATGGGTGTGGATATGGAAAGGATAGGTCCTCCTGTGGAGTATGGTTTTCTTCTAAACTGGGGAGAACCCGCTTACGCTTCAGACAGGGTCGTGGGAAAGGTGGTATACTTTGACCGCTTTGGGAACGCCATAACCAACGTGCCTTGCGCAGGTTATAAAGGAGCTCTTTACAAGGGAAGATATCTAAGGGTATGCACTCACTTTTTGGAAGGAGAGAAGGGTGCTTTGGCTACCCTGTGCGGTAGCTTTGGCTACATGGAAATCTTTACACCTCTTGGTAGCGCCAGGGAGCTGGGCGTTAGCCTTATGGATGAGGTGGTTTTCTTACTCTGAGGTCCTGATCACCAAAGCCATGAGGACAGAATCCTCAAGAGCCAGAAAGCCATGAGGTTCTCTCGGCTCGTAGAGTATGCTCTCCCTTGCGGAGAGCTCCTTTGTGTTTTCTTCGGAGCCTACGAAGAACAGGCTCCTGCCATCCAGGACGGTTATCCAAACCCAGTGGGGAGAGGTGTGAAGCTCTACCTTCTGCCCCTTCTTGAGGAAAAAGTAGATACACCTAAGGCCATCTGAAGAATAGCCCACCTCTTTGGCGGGGATTAAGTCAGAAAAACTGCCCTTGGGTGATACCGTGTGCGCCATGGTCAACCTCCAAGCCTAAGTTTTACCGCCAAGTAAAGGATGTAAAGGCTAAGAAAGAGGTTTAACATGCCCAGAAGCCTTGCCATGCTCCTGTGAAAGGCAGAGTTTATAGCTCTAACGCCAAAATAAAGGTCATGGATTAGGGAGACGAGCACCACGAGGAAGAAGGTTCCCAACTTGTGCCAAAAGGTGATAACGTAAGGGGAGGAAAGCTCAAAGATGGAAGGGAGCCCCACCATGTTGTGAAAGTTCCAAAGCCCGGTGATAAAGAGAAGAGAAAGGCTCAGGAAAGTCCCGTATTGGCTAAACCTCCTGCCCACCTGCTGGAAGACCTCATCCCTTATAGGAAGCCTTCTGATGAAGGGTGATACCACCAACACCAGAAAGAGCATGCCACCAACCCAGAAGGTGGCAAGCACCACGTGTATAAAAAGGATAATCTCCTTCACAGGTTGACCTCCTCATACCATCTGTAAAACTCATCGGAAAAGTAGTGTATCCTCCTCTTTTTGAACTCACGGGTTGAATAAAGAAGCCCATAATCCCTTACGCCCACCTCCTCACTCACCTTCCTTACAAACTCCTCCACCTCCTCCCTGCTCCTTCCGTGGACCATGGAGAAGAGGTTATACTTCCAGAGGTGGTTGGTAGACCGTTGGTAGCAGTGGGAGACGCCCTTAAAGCTTGCAATGTAGGTCCCCACCTCCTCCACCCTGTTCTCGGGCACGGACCAGACCACCATAGCGTTTGCTGTAAAGCCCGCCTTCCTGTGGTGAAGGATGGCAGACACCCTCCTTAGTATGCCCCTCTGTTTAAACTCCCGAAGCTTTTCCAAAAGCCTCTCTTCTTCCATATTCAGCCTTTGAGCGTAAGCTAAGTAGGGTCTTTCCACCAAGGGCATGTCGTATTGGGTGACCTTAACAATCCCCTTTTCCTCATCCGTTAGAAGGCTGTAGCATACCCTTTTGGGCTCCACTCGGTCTTCATCAAACAGGCTCTCATAATCCAACCTTACGCCTATCTTGAAGGTCCTCACCGTCCTGAGTATGAGGTATTCCTCTATGCCAAGCTTTTGAGCCATAAGGTTTACCGTATCTTCTAAGTTCAAGGGTGCGTCCGGAGGGACAGCTAAGGTAAACCAGAGGTTAAACTCGTGCGTCCTCTCGTAGTTGTGGCTAACACCCGGATGACTGTTTAAGAACCTCGCACACTCCTCAAGCCTGTCAGGACTTACCCTAAAGGCAACGAGGGAAGAGTCATACCCCAGCATGCGCGTATCGTATATGGGCGATATCTGCCTGATGGTTCCTCCATCCTTTAACTCCCTCAATCCCCTCAGGACTTCCGCTTCACCGAGCCCCAAAGCCTCTCCCAAGCGTTCAAAGGGCTTACTTTCTAAGGGTATGTCTCTCTGGACCAACTTCAAAAGTTTATCAACTTCCATAATAATTTTATTATAAGGTATTTTTTTACTAAAGGGACCAGAAGACATATGCCCTTGCCAAAAACAAAAAGGAGTATAAAATATTAAAGTATGATATACTCGGACACCGTAAAGTATGCCCTTTTGGCGTTGGCTTATCTGGCGCTTAACAGGGATAGGCTTGTGAAGGTAGAGGAAATCGCAGAGGTCCAAAACATACCCAGACCCTTTCTCTCCAAGATTTTCCACAAGCTGGCGAGGGAAAGGGTGCTGAGGTCCTACAAGGGACCCACCGGCGGGTTTGCCTTCGCCATACCACCGGAGGACATCACCATACTGGACGTTATGAGGTTCTTGGACGAAGACTACAAGCTTGATTGGTGCGCCCTCAGGTCCGAAAGGTGCGAAGAATACGAAAGGCATCCCTGCGCGGTTCATGACAAGTGGACCAAGCTCAGAGAGCAGATATACGAGTACCTCAGGACCACCACCATAGCGGACCTCGCTCAGGTGGAGGCAAGGCACCACAAGAAGGAGGCTCTTGAGCTGAACAAAAATCGTGTATAATCCTTTAAATGCTCAAAGAGTACAACCCTTATCTGAAGTACAAAGACGGAGAGCTATACCTTGAGGATGTGTCTTTAAAAGCCCTGGCGGAGGAGCTGGGCACTCCCCTTTACGTTTACAGCGCTTCTTTCGTAAGGGAAAGGATAAGGGCTTACATGCAAGCCTTCCCCCATTCTCTGATATGCTATGCGGTAAAAGCCAACTTCAACCCGCATATCATAAGGATAGCCAAAGAGGAAGGTGCGGGTGCGGACATAGTCTCCGGAGGAGAGCTTTACTGTGCATTAAGGGCTGGTGTAGAGCCTCAGAAGATAGTCTACGCTGGTGTGGGTAAGACATTGCCTGAGCTGGAGTATGCGGTAAAGACGGACATTCTCATGTTCAACGTGGAGTCCTTTATGGAGCTTGACGTTCTGAATGAGGTGGCAGGAAGGCTGGGTAAAAAGGCGCGTATAGCCATAAGGGTAAACCCGGACGTGGACCCCAAGACCCACCCTTACATATCCACGGGCATGAAAAAGAGCAAGTTCGGGGTTGACATAAAGACCGCCAAGAGAGAATACGAGTATGCGAGAAAACTCAAAAACCTTGAGGTGGTAGGCATACACTGTCATATAGGCTCTCAGATACTTGACGTGTCTCCTTACATTGAGGCGGTGGAGAAGGTATTGGAGCTCTACCATGACTTGCTAAAAGATGGCTTTGACATAAGGTATGTGGACATAGGAGGAGGTCTGGGCATAAAGTATAAGCCCGAGCAGTCCAACGCGGAGCCTCAAGACTTGGCGGACGCCCTTAAACCTTACCTTAGGGAGCTTAAGGCAAAGCTCATCTTAGAGCCAGGAAGGTCGGTGGTAGGTAATGCGGGGCTACTGCTTACACAGGTCCAGTTTCTCAAGGACAAGGGACACAAGCATTTTGTGATAGTGGATGCGGGGATGAACGACCTTATAAGACCCGCCATGTATGACGCTTACCATCACATACTACCTGTGGTAGAAAGAAACGGAAGATACATAAAGTGCGATGTGGTAGGTCCCATATGCGAGACGGGGGACTTTTTGGCGTTGGATAGGGAGCTACCAGAGGTCCAGAGGGGAGACTATCTGTCTGTGCTTTCCGCCGGGGCCTACTGCTTTGCCATGTCCTCCCAGTATAACGTAAGACCCAGAGCCTGCGAGGTTCTGGTGGAGAAGGGAGGCTACCGGGTGATAAGAAGCAGAGAGACCTACGAAGATATGCTCAGCTCAGTCCCTTAGCCTGTTTAACTCCTTCCTGTATGCGAGGTAGAAAATAAGAGCCCTTAGGGTGGTCTCCACGCTCATCATAATCCAAGGCACCAAGGGTGTGTGGAAGAACATCAAAAGCCCGTAGGAGGGGATTATCCTAAAGACCCAGAAGGAAAGGCTGTTTACCAGCAAGGGTATATGGGTCTTACCCATACCCTTTAAAGCTCCCGAGTATATGCTCGCATACGCCAGCTGTGGTTGGGACAGGGCAACTATAACCAGGTAGTAGACCGCATACCTCACCACCTCTGTATCCTTGGCGAAGATGCCGGCGAGTTCCCACGGGAAGAGTAGCATAACCAGTCCGCCCGCTCCCATGATGAGGGCGCTCATGTGGGCTATAACCCTCACTCCGTATTCAAGCCCGCGGTAGTTCTTCGCTCCATAGTTCTGACCCGCTATGGTGGTGGTGGCTATCATCATGCTCATACCCACCATGAAGAAAAGAACCTCTACACGCAAGCCTATCTGGTGGGATGCCAAAACCTTATCGCCGAACTTGGCGAGCATGCCTACAAAGATGTTAAAGGAAAAACTGCTGAAAGCCCTGTCTACGGCGGTGGGTATGCCTACCCTCAGAAAGGTCATCAGAAGCCTAACATCTGGCTTGAAGCTCACGGGAAAGGGTTTTTTCTTTGTGATATACAAGAGAAGATAGGCTAAAAAGCCCACCACCTCCGCCACCGCAAGCCCCAAGCCCGCACCCAAGACCTCAAGTCTGGGAAAGCCCAGCTCGCCGTATATAAGGAGGTAGGCAAGGAGTATGTGGGTCGCGGTGTAGAGAAGTCCCACCTTGAAGGGTGTCTGGGTGTCTCCGCTGGCGTTGTAGGCTCCGTAGAAGACCTCGGACACGAACATGAGGATTACCACACCGAAGACGGGCTTTAAGTAATCCCTTGCCAAACTTACCACCCTCTCGGAAGCCCCCAAAAGGGACATGAGAAAGCTTACCAAATCGGTGCCGAAGAAGGTCAATGGCAAGCCTATGAGGACTGCAAAGAAGATACCCCAGAGGAAGGCAGGCGATGGGTCCTTTCTCGCTCCTACCCTCTGGGCTACCAGAACCACCGTCCCATGGTATGCCAGGGACATGAGGGAGTAAACAAACCAGAGCATGCTTGAAGAAAAGCCCACCGCAGCTATGGCGGAGGGAGACAGGGCGGAGACCAGAAATACGGACACCGTGTTCTCCACCGCGTAAAGCAAGTTCCCCACTATAACCGGAAGGGACAGCTTGAGGACTCTTCGGACAGTCTTTAGCCTTCCCTCTTCAGGGTTTATCAGGATGGGCTTAACGGACATGTCTTTTTAAGATATCCAAAGCGCTCCTGTATCCAAGTTCATAAATCTCCTTAGCCCTTCTTATGTTAAAAAGACCGTAATTATGGAGGGGAGGTTCTACGAGGACCTCACAGAGCTCCTTTCTCTTGTCCACGTTGGAGCGCACCGCAAGCAAAAAACTGCGCATAAGGAGGTAAACCATGTTGCCTACCTTTTCCACCCTTTCCTTTGGGTTCACATCCACGCCCACCAAAAGACCTTCTTCTTTCAGGAGCGGTTCTACGGGAAGGTTGTTGGTGATGCCTCCGTCCACCAGAAGATAGTCTCTGTATTTTATGGGTTCAAAGATGCCGGGCAGGGCACAGCTTCCCAAAAGCACGGGGAAGAGCTCACCCCTGTCAAAGTAAAGGGTCTCACCGCTTTTTATGTCCAGGGCGCACAGATAAGTCTTTAAGGGGAGTTCTTCAATGCTTCTGTATGGTAAGGCGGACTCCAAGAACTTGACCGCCTTTGAGAGGGAAAAGAGCCCAAGCTTGGGAAGGCGGGGTCTTATGTAGTAGAGCCAGT
>FWWM01001432.1_pt1 | contig 71639 bp, 77 predicted proteins | sample 2228351 | NCBI WGS metagenome assembly FWWM01 (sample SAMEA103939774, study PRJEB20133) | metagenome | reverse complement strand
CAGGTGGTGGAGGGTGTTATAAGTCAGATAAAGCTTTTCAATGCTGGTAGTGGGTGGAGGACTTTAACTTGTGTGCTTGTTTATACATATGCTTATGCTATTGGATATAGTTATTACAGGAGGGGTGAACTTGAGGTCTAATTTCTCACCCAGCGTATGATCTTCATCATATTGACAAGCAGAAAAACATGTGCTATATTATGAGTAAAATACGTTGGGTGAGAAATTCATCCTTTGTAGGAGCACGAGGCTTCGTGCCCGTAGGGGCAGGCTCGTAGCCTACCCCATTATAAAAGATCGGGCGGGTCAAGGATCCAAGGGCGGGTTTAGAACCCGCCTCTACATTATTGAGGACGCGCGTCAGCTTTATGGCACGTATCAGCGTGCACTACATTGCTTGTCTCATTTATTTCTTGCAAGGATAGGAGTAGTAGTAAAACATTCTTTTGATTAATTTCTCACCCGGCGTATATAGTGGATTAAAATTATCCAGATGGAGGCTACAAGGATAATAGATGCTCTCAGCGTTAGCGACGGGCTCGTTTTGTCCGCAAAACTTTTTAAAAATGTTCAGTTTATTTACGAACTCTACTTAGCTGAACTTGAATTAAAAGCATTAGGAGTAAAATTTGAAATCTCAAAGGGATACAGAAATTTTAAGATTTTTAAAGGAAAAGAGGATATAAAAAATAGAAGTGCTTACTTTGAAGAGGTAGATGGAGAACATACTCACTACTTCATGATAACACAAAAAAATAGGACAAACTCCGTAAATCAGTATCTAACCCACTGGTTTTATCCATATAAAGGCAAATTTCATCCACAGATGATCAGGGCTTTAATAAACATAATAGGAGTCAGAGATGGGCAAATAGTTTTAGACCCATTTTCTGGCAGTGGAACTACTGCGTTAGAGTGTATGCTGTTGGGTGTAGATTTTATTGGCTATGATATATCTCCACTCTGTGTGATAATAGGCAAGGTTAAAACTGAGTCTGTTCATGCTTTAAGTGAAATAGAGGGCTTGAAAAGTGATATATTAAGACATTCCATAACACTAAAGGGCGAAGAGTATTATAGCTTTTTGGATAAACTAACAAATAACGAAATTGTCAAGAACTTTTATAAGCTTGTCAGACTTATAGCCATAAGCGACCTTTCCAGAAGAAAAAAGGATTACAAAAGTTCTTTTGTGAAGAATCTTCACTTAATGCTACTTTCTGTAAAAGATATGAAAGAAATAAAGGAGCAGTTAAACCTTTCGTTCGGGAAAATTAGCATTGAAGAGGGAGATGCAAGAAACTTAAAACTACCTGATAACTCTGTGGATGGAATAATAACATCACCACCCTATTCAATAGCCCTCGATTATGTCCAAAACGATATACATGCGCTGAAAGATTTGGGGTATAACCATAAGGAAATTAGAGAGTGGTTTATTGGGGTTAGGGGAAGTGGTAGAGAACGTATTGAATTATATAATGAGGATATGAAAAAAGCATATAAAGAGATGTATAGAGTTCTAAAACCAAACCATTATGCGGTTATAGTTATAGGAAACGCTAAATATCAGGGAAGAGAAATAGATACGGTGGGCTTTACGATTGATTACATGGAAGGCTTAGGGTTTAAGCTTGAGGAAAACATAGACAAAATTATTTTTGGTCTTTATAACGTGATGAAGGACGAGAATATCCTCATATTCAAAAAACATGATGGATAAAGAGGCTTACATAAAAACCCTTGAAGACATAATAGCAAACTTCATAAAACCATTAAAGCACATTCCTTTTAACATAGTTATAAAAGCTATAAGCGGGAAGGATGTGCTAAAATTTGACGAAAATAATCCAGAACATAAAGAGGTTTTGAAGGTGCTAATACAGGTAGCAGAAGAAACGGGGAGGAGGATTAATGAACAAGGAATAGTGAGAACAAGGGCTAATGAAGTGGGAAACGACATAGAGAGATTTGTTCTGGAAATTTTCAAAAAGCTTGGAATATATGCCCAACGCCCAAAGAGAAAATCAGCCGGATATCCTGACATTGAGTTTGAGTTTAACGGAAAGACTTACTACTTGGAGTGTAAAACTTATAATTTAGAAAATTTAGATAGCACTTTTAGAACTTTTTATTTCTCGCCTTCTGAAAATTTTAAAGTAGAACATGAAACCATACATTTCATGCTTTCCTATGAAGTTGTGAAGCTAAAAGACCGTTATAAAGTCAAAAGCTACAAGATAGTCTCGTTAGAGAATTTATTGGTTGACCTAAAACCGGAATTTAACTCAGATAATAAAAGACTTTATTCAAACGAACACGGGGCAAAGATATTAGCGGAGGGTGAAATATCACTGTGAATGGTTAGGGGAGTCCAAGAAATCCTTGAATTTCTTGTGGAAGAAGAAGATCGTTTAGACAGATTTTTGGCAAGGTCTTATCCGGACTTTTCAAGGAGCTATCTGCAGAGGCTAATAGAGGAGGGGTATGTTTTGGTGGAGAACCAAGTTATCACAAAACCCTCAAAAAGGCTAAAGCCGGGGGAAAAAGTTTTACTTTTGGTGCCGGAGCCCGAACCCTTGGAGATCCTTCCCGAAAACATTCCCATAAGGATAGTCTATGAAGATGCCCATCTTTTGGTGGTTGTCAAACCCTGTGGCATGGTGGTGCATCCTTCACCCGGTTATACTACTGGAACCCTTGTGAATGCCCTTCTCTATCATGTTGTAATTTTGGAAATTTTTACCAAAATTGCACTGGTTGAGCCAATTTATGATCTATATCATTTTTGTGGCCACTTGCAACATGTTAAATTCACACGAAAATAATGTTGCAGTCCACCCTTGAAATCTTTGAAACACAAGCTCTTGAATGGGGTGGGGGTGGTCACAAATTTTGCAAAATTACATTAGCCATATTTGTAAAGGATTTTCCAGCTTCTTATCACCATCACCCATGGGTAAGGTGTGTGGTCCTTGAAAGTGAAAAGGACGTGCCTTTTGTCATTGAAAAGGGATTGGAATTGTATAAAGGTTATAATTAAAGCATGCAAGGAAGACCCCTTTTACCGAACGAGCTTGAGCTTTTTAAAAAGGCCCTTGGCATTGGGCCACATAACTTTTGGAGATGGTCATCCAGGACCAGAAACTTTAAGCTTTTGACCGATGGCAAAGTGGTATGGGTGGAAGGAACGGAGGAAAACATAGGTAAAACCATGCCCGTGCATGAGGCTACCTGGTGGAGTTGGGACCTTCTCAGAGAAAAGCTCAAAGAATTGGGTTAAAATAAAGAGCTTATGGGAAAGATAGCCTTTGTATTTCCAGGCCAAGGCTCTCAATATGTAGGTATGGGCTATGACTTTTATAAGGAGTTTGCCGAAGCGGCAGATGTTTTTCATAGTGCAGAAACTGCTTTGAGATACGACCTTAGCAGTATAATCTTTAAAGGCCCAGAGGAGGAGCTAAATAGGACTATAAACACCCAGCCGGCCATACTCACTACAAGCTTTGCCATATATGCCGTTTTGAAAGCCCAAGGCTTTCCAGTTCCAGACTTTGTAGCTGGCCACTCTCTTGGAGAATACACAGCCCTTGCGGTAGCGGGTGGTGTGGAGCTTTTTGAGGCTGTAAGGCTTGCTCATCTGCGTGGAAAGTATATGCAAGAGGCAGTTCCAGAAGGCAAAGGTGCTATGGCGGCTGTGCTTAAACTACCACCGGAAAAGGTGGAAGAAGCCTGCAAGCTTGCCCAAGAGGTAGGTGTTGTAGAGCCTGCCAACTACAACTCTCCAGAACAAACGGTCATATCTGGAGAAAGGGAGGCGGTGGAAAGGGCAAGCCAGATTGCAAAGGAAATGGGTGGGAAGGTCATACCTTTAAAGGTCTCTGTGCCATCACATTGTTCTCTTATGAAGCCTGCGGCCGATACCTTTAAGCTAAAACTTGCCCAAACGCCCATAAGGAACTTAAACCTACCCATAGTGCAAAACTACACGGCCAAGGCTCATACCTTAGCGCCAGAGATAAGAGAAAACCTATACAGGCAGATCTTTTCCCCTGTAAGGTGGTACCAAAGCGTGCTTTATATGGTGGAACAAGGTGTAGATACCTTTATAGAGATAGGTCCCAAAAATGTGCTTTCAAAGCTCATCCAGCAGACGGCACCACAGGTAAGGGTCTTTAACGTGGAAAAGGTGGAGGATATAGAAAAGGTCAAGAGGGCGCTTTAGCCATGATAGAGGACCTTATCTTAAAGGCAAAGGTGCTTCAGTCGGCCCTTCCTTACATAAGGGAGTTCTATGGCAAGACCTTTGTAATCAAGTATGGCGGTTCTGCCATGACGGAGGAGGGCCTAAGAGAAAACTTTGCCAAGGATGTGGTGCTTTTAAGGTATGTGGGTATAAGGGTGGTAGTAGTGCATGGTGGAGGACCCCAGATAAGCCAAACCTTGGAAAGGCTTGGTATAAAGCCCCACTTTGTGGGTGGTATGAGAAAGACGGACGAAGAGACCATGCACGTGGTAGAAATGGTCCTATCTGGAGATATAAACAAGGACATTGTGGCGCTTATAAACAGACATAGTGGTAAAAACATATATGCGGTGGGACTCTCGGGAAGGGACGGACAGCTCATAAGGGCAAAAAAGCTTGATAAAGAGGCTTACTTTAGAGAACTGGGCTTAGAAGTCCCAGAGGAAGACATAGGCTATGTGGGGCAGGTGGAGGGAGTAAATGTGGAACTACTTCAGACTCTTATGGAAAAGGGCTACATTCCTGTAATAGCACCCGTTGGTGTGGGAAAGGAGGGAGAGGCCTATAACATAAATGCAGACCTTGTGGCCTCAGAGGTGGCAAAGGCCCTAAAGGCAGAAAAGCTCATATTCCTTACAGACACGGAAGGAGTAAAAGATAAAGAAGGCAGGCTAATATCCACCCTTACAAAGGATGAGGCTTTAAAGCTTATATCCAATGGTGTTATAAAGGGCGGTATGCTTCCAAAGGTAAAAAGCGCCTTAGAGGCTATTGAGGCAGGCGTTAAAAAGGTTCATATAATAGACGGAAGGATAACCCATTCCATACTTTTGGAAGTCTTTACACAGGAAGGGGTGGGAACGGAAATAGTAGGATAACAATATAAGCACATTCCTATATCTTATTAAGCAATAAGAAAATATGATAGAAAGAATAAGTTATATGTGATATTTTTCTAAACATCATGTATAAATTTAAGGGAGGTCCAAGATGAGAAAGGTTTATATGGCACTTCTAAGTATAAGTGCTATAGCCATGTCTACTCCAGTCTTTATGGGCGGAGAATATGCAAAGGCCTTGTGTGAAGCGTGGAACAAAACTCCACAACTTGTAGAACAGCTTGGCAAAAGCGAAAGCTGGGTGGCAGTTCCAGAGAGGAAGATATTCATTTACAGGGAGGACTGCGGAGAAGCAAAACAGATACAGCTAACCATAAAGAACGAAGGCGGTAAGGCCATGTGCGTATATGGTGGACCTGCCAAGGACAAAAGGGGTAAGGATGATTTCCTTATGTATGCCGAGACAAAAAGGTGGCTTGAGATGGGAAGGAAAGAATACGGCCCCATGAAGGCTATGATGTTTGGAAGGCTTAAGTTTGAAGGTCCCAAAGGTGTTGCCATGAAGAACATGGGTCCCTTTGAAGCCTTCCTTGACATTATAGATAGCCCACCCCACGATGCCAGCAAATGCCCTTAAAGTATAACCTTTTCAAGGGTTAGGCCTTTGGCCTTTGCGGTGTGGGGGCATATGCCCCTGCCCCGTAGATAATTCTTTATATCTTCTAATTCCAACTTTCCAAGGCCTAACTGGACTAAGCTACCTACGATCCTCCTTACCATATACCTTAAAAAGTTCCTTGCCCTAATTCTAAACTCTATAAGCTCATCCTCCCTTTTTAAGCTCACCTCTTCAATGTTTATAAGCGTGTTCTTTTCTTCCTCCAGCTTGGCAAAGGCAGAAAAGTCATGAAGGCCCACAAAAAGCTCAGAAGCCAAGGCCATTTTCTCATAGTCAAGCCTATATGGAATTCTCCAACAGAAGGGTTCCAGAAAAGGGTCTCTGGCATGGGTGTTCAGAATCCTATAGAGATAAACCTTGCCCTTTACGCCGTATCGTGCATTAAAGCCCTCTTGAACCCAGACCTTTTTTATCCCTATATCCTCTGGAAGCAAGGAATTTAGAGCCTTAAGCAATGTATCCGTATTAAAAGTGCGCTCTGCATAAAAGTTCGCCACATACTCCTTTGCATGAACTCCGGCGTCGGTCCTGCAACAACCTATAAGCCTTATAGGCTCTTGGAATAGCCTTTCTATGCTTTCCTTTAGCACTCCTTGAACTGTCCTCAATTGGGGCTGTATCTGCCAGCCATGAAAGTTAGTCCCCACAAAGGATAAAAGCATTACATAATTGGGCATAAGGAAGATTATAGAGAATTCAAAAGCTTATCTTCCAGCTCTTTAAACTTCCTCTCTTCCTCTCCACCAAGCTCATGGTCGTAGCCCAAAAGATGCACAAATCCATGCACAACAAGCCTTTTTATCTCTTCTTCAAGGCTATGGCCTATTTCCTTGGCCTGCTTCCGAGCTGTATCCACAGATATAACTATTTCTCCCAAAAGCCTATAATGGCCCGCTGGCTCGTCAAAGATAAAAGAAAGTACATCCGTGGCCTTATTCTTGCCTCTGTAGGTTTTGTTTAGCTCTCTTATGGTATCATCGTCTGTAAAATAAAGACTTACCTCAATACCCTTAAGCCCCTGTAAGTCTAATAATTTATTGACTATATCCTTAATCCACCTGACGGGAAGATTCCCTTTCTCCTTCCTTACCAGTACTTTGTTCTTCTTTTGACCTTTCAAACTCTTCATAAGCTTTTATAATCCTCGCTACTATAGGATGCCTTACCACATCCTCTTCTTTAAACCATACAAAGCTGATGCCTTCTATGCCTTTTAGAACTTTTATAGCTTCTACAAGCCCCGATTGTTCCCTTTTTGGAAGGTCTATCTGTGTAATATCTCCAGTGATCACCACCTTTGACCCAAAGCCTATCCTTGTAAGGAACATCTTCATCTGTTCTTTTGTTGAGTTTTGTGCCTCATCCAGTATGATAAAGGCATCGTTAAGGGTCCTACCCCTCATAAAGGCAAGGGGTGCTATTTCTATTATGTTCCTTTCAAGCATATAGCCTGCCTTATCGTAATCCACCATATCGTAAAGGGCGTCATATAGAGGTCTCAAGTAAGGGTCCACCTTTTCGGCTATGCCTCCGGGTAAAAAGCCAAGTTTTTCACCGGCTTCCACCGCAGGCCTTGTAAGTATTATCTTATTGACCTTATTGGCCTTAAGGTGTGCAAGAGCCATTGCCATGGCCAAGTATGTTTTTCCTGTTCCAGCAGGCCCAATACCAAAGACTATATCGTTATTCTTAATGGCATCAATGTATAATCTTTGTGTATGGGTTTTTGGAACTATAGCCTTTTTCCTGTGTGTTATAAGTATAACTTCTTCCTTTTGGACAGTTTCTGTAGCAGTTTTTGATTGGAGATAGTTTTTAGCTCTCTCTCTAACCTCTTGAGATGTCATTGTGGAGTTTTTTAGGTCTTTTATTATTTCCTTTAGAAACTCATAGACCAGCCTTACCTTATCTTCTTCACCCCTTATGATTATTTCCGTTCCTCTGGCGGAAATCTTTACATCAAATATCTGGGAGAAGTATTTTAGGTTCTCATCGCCCCGGCCTACTATGGCATAAAACTTTTCATCAAAACTGCCTAAATCCAGTTTTTCTTCTACCCTTTCTGTCATCATATGTTTAAAGGTATAATATATACCATCCCCTCTAAAAATCAAGCAGGTTAAACTTCTTTAAAACCTTTTTTCTATCACCGACCGACTGGTCGGTATGTTATAATATAAGGTATTATGAGGAAGTTTTTATGGCTTGGCATTTTGGTGCTCTTTGTCTTTTCCTGCCAAAAAAAGGAAGTGCAAAAGCCCCAAGAAAGAAAGGTGGTAGTTAGCCTTTACACCGTAAAGTCTGAGGAGGTTCCTATAGAGTATGCCACAAAGGGATACTTTGAAGGAGAAAAAGACATAGTGCTTAGACCCTTAGTAAGCGGTAGGGTCCTTAGCCTTTTTGTGGATGAAGGAAGTTTTGTAAAGGCTGGACAGCCCCTTTTGAAGATAGACCCTGCCGACTATGAAAACATAGTAAGACAGATAGAAGCCCAGATAAGTCAAGCCAAAGCAAACTACGAGAACCAAAAGGCCATTGTGGAAAGAAGAAGGCTTTTGTTTGAAAGAGAGCTTATAGCAAGGGAAGAGTATGAGAACGTGAAAACACAGTTAAAAGCCCAAGAGGAGCTTATAAAAAGCCTCTATGCACAGCTAAGCAATGCAAGGCTAAACCTTGAGAGAACCACTTTAATGGCACCCTTTTCTGGGTACATAGCCCAAAGGTTTGTAAATGTAGGGGATTATATAACACCTCAGAGCCAGACTTTCCGCCTTGTGGCCCTTGACCCCATAAGGTTTGTCTTTCAGGTGCCTCAAGAGTACCTTCCCTATGCCAAGGAGGGTTCAACTGTAAAAATAAAAGTGGAACCCCTTGGAGATTTGGAAGGAAGGGTTTTCTTTGTCTCTCCTGTGGCGGATAGCAGCAGGCTTATAACCATAAAGGCAAAGCTTTCCAACCCAAAGGGCGATCTAAAGCCGGGCATGTATGGTGAAGCCAGATTGGTTATAAAAACAGAGAGGGCCTTTGCGGTGCCAGAGAGGGCTGTGGTCCTACAAGGGAATAAAAACATACTTTGGCGTATAGAGAATGGTGTGGCGCAGGCTGTGGAGGTTGAGGTGCTAAAGCAGGGCCAGGGTAGTATGGTGTATGTAAAGGGAGGTCTAAAAGAGGGAGATAAGATAGCCCTTGACAATGCCTATGTGCTACAGCAGGGTATGAAGGTGGAGGTAAGATGAGGTTTGTGCTTTGGCTTTTGATGAGCTTTTCCTTTGTCTTTTCTTTGACCCTTGATAGGGCCTTGGAGCTTGCCATAAAAAACCACACATCCTCCAAGCTTTCACTTTTGGACATAGAAAAGGCAAGGGAGAACATAAAAAAGGCAAGGGCTGGCATACTGCCACAGCTTAGCTTTTCTTACAGCTATACAAGGCTTGGAGGAGAGCTCGCCTTTGGCTTCACTCCAAAAAACAGACACAGCTACACCTTTGAGCTTGACCAAGCCATCTTTGACAAGTCTGTCTTTGAGGGCTTAAGCCTTGCAAGGAATCAAGAAGAATTACAAAGGCTTGTTTATGAGGATGTTTTGAGGGAGGTACAGTTTCAAACAAAACAGCTCTTTTATGCTCTTCTTTACAAAAAGGAGGTGGTAAAAATAGCTCAGGAGAACTTGCGCTATTGGGAAGAGAACCTAAGGCTTGCGCAGACAAAGTTTGAGGCGGGCATTTTGCCCAAGGTGGAACTAATGAGGGCAAAGGCACAGCTTGAAAAGGTAAAGGCAGACTTTGAAAAGGCTGTGGCAGATTACAAAAAGAGCCTTGAGGATTTTAAAAGCTTTCTCAAGTATGAAGGGGAGGACATAGAGCCGGAGGGAGAGCTAAAAGCCATAGAATACAAGCAAGAGGACTATGAGAAGCTTTTGGAGAACAACAGCACTATAAAAGTTGCAAAAAAGAGCCTTGAAGTGCTTGAAAAAGCAGTGGAGGTGCAAAAGGCCCAATACTATCCAAGCCTTTCTGCCTTTGCCACCTATCAAGGAAACACTGCAAGGTTGGGGGGTAGCGACAAAATGGTGGAGGGCTACACCTTTGGAGTGAGGTTTAACTACAAGATCTTTGACGGCTTTGCAAGGGAGGCCAATGTGGCACAAGCCAAGCTTGATGTGCTAAAACAGATGGAAAACTTGAAAGATGTTGAGACAAGCCAGAGGGCAGAGCTAAGGAAGACACTCCTTGACCTTGGGTCTTTGAAAGCACAGCTCAATGCCCTTGAGCTTTCTCTTGAATCTGCAAAAGAATCTTTGAGGCTATCCACGGAAAGGTATAAGTTTGGTGTGGCAAGCCAGCTTGAGGTGCTTGATGCTATAAACAACTACAACAGCCTTCTTGAAAGCTATTACTATACCCTTTACCTTTACAATACAAGCCTCGCAAGGCTTGAGAGGTTAACAAGATGAGCACAAGAGAAAAGATAATCCAGTCGGCAAAGGAGCTATTTTCCAAAAAAGGCTACAACCACACCACTGTGGAGGACATAGTGAAACATGCGGGCCTTTCAAAGGGAGCCTTTTACTTCTACTTTAAGAGCAAGGACCAGCTTATGGAAGAGCTCATAAACAGCATGGCAGAGAGGACAAAAGAGATAATGAGAAGGTGGCTAAATAAGGGCCTTTCTGCGGAGGAGATGATAAGGGGCCACATAAGGGACTTTTTGATAGAATGCTATCAAGATAGGCACATAGCCTATGTCTTTTTCTTTGAACTCCTTTGCAACAGGGAGGAGTTTAAAAGGCTTCACAAAAGGCACATGGAGGATATTTTAGCCTTGCTGACCAAGATGGTGGAAAAGGGCTACAAGGAGGATGAGTTTAGATGTGGAAGTGTGAGGACCTTGGTCAATCTCATCGTAGGCTATATGAGGCTCTTGTATATGGAAAGATTGCTTTTAAACAACGCAGGGCTTGAGGAGATACTTCAAGAAGCACAAGAGGGGCTTGATGTTATCTTTAGAGGTTTAAAATGTGGGTTGTAGGACTTTTGCTTTGTCTTTTTAGCCTCTCCTTTTCCCTTAGCCTTGAGGAGCTTTTGAAGTCTGCAGAAGAGAAGAACGCAAGCCTTCTTTCCAAGAGGTATGCCATAGAGTCGGCCAAGCTACAGCTAAGGGCGGACAAAGGCCTTTATTATCCAGAGTTTTTATTAAACTACAAGTTTTCTTGGCAGTCGGAGAGGCAGTCCATAAGCATACCAGCCTTTGGAAGTCTTCCATCCCTTGTGGTAGAGAGTTCAAAGGATACCTATCAAAGCTTTCAAGCTGGCATAAGGCAGATGATCTTTGATGGGGGTCAGAGGTCTTCCAAGGTGGCCATATCAGAGAGGCTTTTAAAGATCTCAGAAGAAGAATACAGAGAGACTCTTTTGGACCTTAGGCTTGAAGTGATAAGGGCTTACCTTTTGGTGCTATCTTCCTTGGACCAAATAGAAGTTATAAAAAAGCAAAAGGAGGCCATAGAGGCGGACCTAAGACAGAGGGAAGCCTTCTATAAAGAGGGCCTTGTGGCTATCACGGATGTGCTTCAGGCAAAGGTAAAACTGGCAGAGGTGGAAAGGGACCTAAGACAGGCAGAAGGAAACTACCGCATAGCCTTGGCAAACCTCTCAAGGCTCACGGGCATAGAGGAAGAGAGACTAAAGGAGCTAGAGCCTATAAAAAGTCAGGTGGAGGTTCCAGATTTAAAAGAACTCATAGATAAGGCTATGGTCCAAAGGCCAGCCTTAAGGCTGGCAAAGGAGAGCATGGAAGTGGCAAGATTAAAAAGAAGGCTTGAGCTTTCGGCCTTTTATCCAAAGGCCTTTTTGGAAGCTCTATACAACTATTCAGACCAAAACCCCAACATATACCCCAAGGGCTTTTTCACCCTTAGTGCTGGTGTAAGCCTAAGCTTTAATGCCCTTAGCTCTTACTACAGGGCCTTGTCCTATGTGGAGGAAGAAAAAAAGTCCAAGGAGGAGCTAAAGGACCTTGCAGAAAAGATAGCCTTGGGCATAAAGTCTGCCTATGAGAGGCTTCTTACCGCAAGGGATAACCTACGGGTGGCCGAGGAAAACCTAAGGCTTGCGGAAGAGTTTTACAGGCTATCCCTTGAGCAATACAGAAACCAAATAATAAGCGGTACGGACCTGCTAGGTGCGGAGGCAAGCCTAACCCAGGCAAGGAAGGCAAAGGTCATAGCCTACTATGATCTTCTTAAGGCTTACTTTGAACTTTTAAGAGAGGTGGGAGAGCTATGAAGAGACTGGGGATTACCATCCTTATAATCTTGCTTTTGGTCTTTTCCTTTTTTTCCTACCGATGGATAAAGCATAGGATGGACTACGCCATAAGCGATGCGGTCTTTGTAAGGTCGGACAGCATGAGCAATGTGGCCTTTGAAGTAAGCGGTAGGGTGGTGGAGGTCTATAAAGATGTGGGGGACAGGGTAAAGGCCGGTGAGCCTTTGGCAAGGCTTGAAGACACAGACTACAAAATAGCGGTAGAAGGTCTTGAAGAAAACATCAGGTCTTTGGAAGCTCAGATATCGGCCTTGAAGGTCCAAAGGGAAAGGATTGCCAAGCAGGTGGGCCTAAAAGCAGGTGCTGTAAAGGATTCAATAGAGGAGCTAAGAGAAAAGAAAAAGGCCCTTTTGGGCCAAAGGGAGGAGATGAAAGCACAGCTTGACCAACTTTCCAAGGACAGGGAAAGGTTAAAAAACCTTTTAGAAAAGGGGCTTGTACCAAGCCAAAGGTTTGAGCAGGTGGACACCCAGTATAAGGTATTCCTTTCAAGGCTTTCTGCCCTTGAGGCCAACATAAGGGAGCTGGACATCTCTCTTCAAAGGCTTGAAAAGGAGTATGGCATAGCAAAGGCGGAAGAGCTAAGCCTTAAAGAGATTGACAAAAGGATAGAGGCCATGGAGGGAGAGTTAAAAGGTTTAAAAGCCAAGCTTGAGAAGGCAAGGCTGGACCTAAACAGGACCCTTCTGGTTAGCCCCTTTGATGGTGTGGTGGCAAAGAGGTTTGTAAGCGTGGGAGATACGGTAAAAGCTGGCCAGCCCGCCTTTAGCCTCATAAAGGAAAATTCCTACTATGTGGAGGTTCTGCTGGAGGAGGACAAGCTAAGGGGTGTAAAGGTAGGTTCAAAGGCCTACATAAGGCTTGACGCCTATCCAAAGGTGGTTTTTGAAGGTGTGGTGGAGGAGATAAGCCCAGCTTCCGCCGCTACCTTTGCCCTTGTGCCAAGGGACATATCTGCAGGAGAGTTTACAAAGGTGGTGCAAAGGATACCTGTAAAGATAAGGATAACAAAGGGAGACCTTAGCCTTTTGAGGGTGGGCATGGGTGGAAGGGTGGAGATAAAGAGGGAATGAGGCCCTTTCACGAGACCTTAAGCCCAGCAGAGAGAGCCATACTGACCTTTTCCTTGATGGTTGGCGTCTTTATGGCCATTTTGGACACCACCATCGTAGATATTGTGGTGCCAAAGATGATAGGACCCCTTTCTACGGACCTCTACGGCGTGCAATGGGTAATAACAGCTTACATGACCTCAGCCGCCAGCGCCATCCTTTTGGTAGAGTGGCTGGAAGGCATAATGGGACTAAAGAAGGTATTTCTCTTGGGCCTTTTCCTTTTTACCACAGCTTCCTTTTTCTGCGGTCAGGCCCAATCCTTGGAGTGGATGGTGGCATCAAGGACAGTGCAAGGCTTTGGAGAATCTCTTATAGTGGTGAGCGCAGAGGCTTTGCTCTTTTCCGCCTATGCGCCAGAGAAAAGGGGCCTTGCCATGGGCATATATGGCTTGGGGGCTAGTTTTGCGCCAGCCCTTGGACCTACCTTGGGCGGATGGATAACAGAACATATAGACTGGCGATGGATATTTTACATAAACCTACCCATAGGCATTTTTAACTTTGCTTTGGCCTTTTTCTTTTTAAAGGACTACAGGCCACAGCACAAGGTAAAACTTAATCCTTTGTCCTATTTATTTTTGACAAGCTTTACCGTTAGCCTTCTTATAGTCCTCTCAAGGGGCCAAAAGGAGGGCTGGTTTTCCAGCGACTTTATCCTTTACCTTACTATCCTTTCTGTCTTTTCACTTTTACTCTTCTTCTTGTGGGAGACCCTTTCCAAAAACAGGCTAATAGATTACTCCCTCTTTAAGATAAGGGAGTTTTTGATAGCTCTTTGGGTCTATTGCTTTGTGCTTGGCTTTTCCATGTATCAGGTCTTTTACCTTATTCCCCTTTACTTTGAAAAGTTAAAGGGCTATACCACCCTTCAGGCAGGCCTTGCCATCCTCCCCATGGCCCTCGCCATAGGCTTTCTATCTCCCGTGGCAGGCCTAATATCTGACAAAAAATCCCCCAAATTAGCCCTCTACATAGCCACCCTTAGCTATCTCCTTGTTAACTTCCTACTACTTCCAAGTCTAAACTACTTTACTCCAAGGCATACGGCCATCCTATACCTTACCCTTATGGGTGTGGGCATGGGCTTTTTCTTTGCTCCCATAACCCAGATGGCCCTAAGGAGCTTGGGAGAAAAAACTACATTTGGAGTTAGCCTTATGCACTACATACGCTTTGTGGGAGGCTCCTTTGGTACAGCCTTGGCCACCAACGACCTTCAAAGGTTTGCTACAGAAAACTTCCAAAGAAGCACAGAAGTGCAAAATATACAATGGGTCCAGATGCATATCCAAAGGTGGTCTCAAGAACTTAGCCTCCTCACCCATCAGTCTCAAGAAAAGGCACAAGCCCTCTTCTACCAGCTTCAAAGCCTCTATGCCCTATCTGATGCCTTTGGCTCCACCCTATTTTTAGCTGGCCTTTGGGCCCTGTTGGGAAGTGTTCCTATCTTTTATCTTCTTTTTAAAGATGTTTTAGTGCGTAAAAGAAAAGGATAGGTGTAAAATTATACCTATGGTTTTTACAAGGCTTCTTTTTATCCTTTTCCTATTTTTTGGCTTTTCTATGTCCCAGCCGGAGATTGACGAAAATAAGTTAAAAGAATTCATAAAAAAGTCCTTTAGCAACTATAGGAGTTCTGAGTTTATAATCAGGAGCGACAACCTTTTTGAAAAGCCCTTCATTGTGGGTAGGTCTAAAAATCTAATTTTGGTTCATTTTGCAAGTATGGGTGCCACAACGGACCTTACAGTTCTTTTAATTTATAAAGACAACAATTTTCAAGTTGCTAAAATTAAAGATGGAGATAAATACAAAGATGCTATATTTTTGGTTGGTACAGGAGGCGCTGGAAGGTATTCTTACAATGTAAAGCTTGAGGAAAAACTAAAAGTTTATGAATACTCCATATATGGCAAGAAAGAGGATTATTGCAGGGCTAAAGTGTATGATTTTGACGGAAAGTTTTTTGTAATTAACGATCAAGAAAGTATGATTGAAAGTAAAAATTACTGTAGGAAAGTTTGTAAAGAACTTGAAATTAAAAGTAAGGCTTGCACCTTTTAAAGAAGGACCTGTACAAGCCTATCCATTTCCTCCTTTGTCCTCTTTTCTGTGGTTGCTATAAGCAAGGTGTTTTTATATCCAAAGTCATCAAGGGGCACGCCAAAGAGAAAGCCGGAGTTTAAGGCCTTTTGATAGAGCTCTTTACTCTTTTCATGCCTTAGTGGAAACTCCCAAAGATGTTTCCCTTTATAAACCTCTTCAAAGCCAAGGCTTAAAAGCCTTTCTTTTAAGTAAAACGCCTTTGAGAGGCTTTGAATTGCCACCTCCCTTAGTCCTTCCTTTCCAAGAAGCACCATGTATAAGAGGTTGGCAAGGGCTATGAGGTTTTGGTTAGTGCATATGTTGGATGTGGCTCTCTCCCTTCTTATGTGCTGTTCTCTTGTTTGCAACACAAGGGTAAAGGCCCTCTTTCCTTCTATGTCCTCTGCCATGCCTACAAGCCTTCCGGGCATCCTTCTCACATGTTCCATCCTTGTGGCAAAAAAGCCCACATAAGGACCGCCAAAGTTTAAAGGTACTCCCATCTGCTGGCCCTCTCCCACCACAATGTCCACACCAAACTCTCCTGGTGGCCTCAAAATGCTCAAAGCTATAGGGTCTGCCACCACCACCAGTGGCACCTCATACCTTTTGGAAAGTTCAGATATCTCCCTTAGTGGTTCCACAAAGCCCAGAAAGTTTGGATATTGCACCGCAAGTGCATGGACCTCTCCATCCTTTAAAAGGTTTTCCAGCCTATCAAGGTCCGTATGGCCTTCTTCTGTGAGAGTGCAAAGGGCTATCTCATCCCTATAGCCCATAAGGTAGGTGCTTACCACCTGTCTATAAAGAGGGTTTATGCCCTCCGAAAGTATAACCCTTTTGCCCTTTCCCCTTATAGCCCTTGCCATCAAAATAGCTTCCGCAAGGGCAGAGGCACCATCATACATGCTTGCATTGGCCACATCCATCTTGGTAAGCTCACATATGAGGCTTTGGTATTCAAAGATGGCCTGGAGGGTTCCTTGAGAGGCCTCCGGCTGGTAGGGTGTGTAGGCTGTCAAAAACTCTCCCCTGTTTAGTATTTGCCATATAACCGATGGAACGATCCTATCGTAGGCACCAAAGCCTGCAAAACACACAAGCTCTGCGTTTTGACTTCCCAATTCTTTTATATACCTTCTTATCTCTTCTTCACTTTTTGGTGGAGGCAAAGAAGGTTCAGAAAGTAGAGAAGGGTCTATGTGTGAAAAGAGGTCCTCAAGGCGGGAGAGGCCAAGCGTTTTTAAAATCCTTTCAGTTTCTTCTTCGGAATGGGGTATATACATTTACTTTTCCCTTTCTTCGTAGCCAAGTTCTTCTTCTGGCAGTGCCTCCAAGGATTCTTCTATAACCTCTTCCTCTGGCATTTCAAGCTTTACCTCTTCTCCTTTTTCTTCTTTGACTATCTCCACAAGAAGCTGGGCGTAGTCTTCGGCGGGCATAAGGTCTTCCACTTCCATAGGGTCGGAAAGCTCAAGGACTGCAATCCATCCATCCTCATAAGGAGATTCGTTTATAAGATGAGGTTCATCGCTTAAGGTTTCGTTGACCTCTACCACTGTGCCAGAGAGTGGCGCATAGATTGGCGATACACTTTTCACAGATTCCACGTTGGCAATGGTATCTCCACTTTCATAGGATTCACCTACCTGTGGTAGGTCTATGTAGACCACATCACCCAACTCCTTTTGCGCATAATCGGTTATACCAATCCATGCCTTATTGCCTTTAACAAGGGCCCATTCATGGTCCTTTGTGTAATACCTGTCTGTCTTTACCACATACTTACCCACTATGATGTCTTCCATAATCTTACCTCCTCAAAGCATTTCATATTCTATACCATAATCTTGTTTGACCTTTTCCATAAGCGTGCTAAGGTCTTCCTCTTCCTTTTCTAGAAGCAAAATCTCCGAAGACCTTATAAAGTAATCAAGGTCAATCAGCCTAAAGAGGGCTATGCCCTTTCCATGTTCGTTCAAAGAATGGAAAGCATTCACCCTTCTCTTACTTATAAACTCCTTTATCTTATCAAGGCTTATGGCTTGGAATGGGTCAAGCACCAACACATCATTGCCTCTCAACTTTCTCAAACCCTTATAAAGACCATAAAGAAAGGTCCCCTTGTCGTTCCTTATAAAGACCAAATCTGGAAACTTATCTATAAAGTCCTTCATCTCAGAGGTAATGACAGCATAAAGGCTATCTGGCCCTATAAACCTTTTTAAGGTGTTAACCTTTTCACTTACCCTTTGCAAAAGCTCACTCTCGCTAAGTAGTTTTGAGTAGAAAACTAAAAGAACCTTCATCCTGTTATAATATTATAAGCCTTTGCGGAGGTTGAAATGTCAAAAATAAGAGTGGCAATAGCTGGCGTTGGCAACTGTGCTAGTAGTTTGATTCAAGGCATCTACTACTACGCAAAGCACAGAGAGGGTGTAAGCGGTCTTATGTTTGAGGATGTAGGTGGCTACAAGCCATGGGACATTGAAATAGTTGCAGCATGGGACATTGACGCAAGAAAGGTGGGCAAGGACATATCAGAAGCCATCTTTTCACCACCCAACTGCACAACCATTTTTGAACCAAACATACCAAGGATGGGTGTGGTGGTCAGAAAGGGTAAGGTGCTTGATGGCTATGCCTCCCATATGGCCAACTACCCACCGGAGAGAAGCTTTGTTTTGTCCGATGAGAAGGAGGATGAACTGGAGGATGTGGTAAGAGTGTTAAAAGAGACTCAGGCGGACATACTTATAAACTACGTTCCCGTTGGGTCGGAACAGGCTGCGCGCTTTTATGCGGAGGCCTGCCTTAGGGCTGGCGTTTCCTTTATAAACGGCATGCCTACCTTTATAGTTTCGGACCCAGAGTGGGCAAAGAGGTTTGAAAACGAAGGCATTCCCGTAGTTGGGGATGACATAAAATCCCAAGTGGGTGCCACCATTTTGCATAGAACCCTTGTCCAGCTATTCCTTGATAGGGGCGTAAAGGTTGACAGGACCTACCAGCTTAACTTCGGTGGCAATACGGACTTTCTCAACATGCTGGAGAGGGATAGGCTAAAGACCAAGAAGGTCTCAAAGACAGAGGCGGTATCTTCCCTCATACCTTATGAGATGGACCCGATGAACATACATATAGGTCCTTCCGACTGGGTGCCTTGGCTAAAGGACAGGAAGATAGCCTATATACGCATAGAAGGAAGGCTCTTTGGTGATGTGCCCATGTATGTGGAAGTCAAGCTTGATGTGGAGGACTCACCAAACAGTGCAGGCTCAATGATTGATGCCATAAGGTGCTGTAAGCTGGCAAGGGACAGGGGCATAGGAGGACCCCTTTACTCTATAAGCGCCTACACCATGAAGCATCCTCCCATACAGTACCCAGACTGGCAGGCAAGGAAGATGGTGGAAGAATTTATTCGTGGAGAAAGGGAGAGGTAGCCTCTGGGTTCACACTGCAAGCGTAGGCGAGTTTAACACTATAAGGCCACTTCTAAAAAGGCTTTATCCAAGATATGAAATAGTTCTTACCTACTTTTCCTTTAGGGCAAAGGAGTATCTAAAGGCTCAAGAGGGCAAGGCATACTTTCATAAGCTCTACAGACTCCCCATTGACCTCCCACCTTTTGTAATATCCTTTGAAAGGAAGATTAAACCTGTGGCTATAGTCATTATGGAAAGGGAACTCTGGCCTTCCCTTTTGACCTTTACAAAGGCTCCAAAAATATGGCTAAACGCCTATGCCAAGGGTGGGCTTTTGGAAAGATGCTTATCTAAAAAGTTTTCTCTCATTATCACAAGGGATGAAAGCTCTGCAGAAAGGTTTAAAAATTATGGCTGTAAAAAAGTCCTACCCTGTGGAAACCTAAAGTTTGTCCTTGAAGAGCCAAGGCCTGTGGAATTAAAAGTAAATGCCTCAAGGCTTATAGTGGCTGGAAGCACCCATCAGGGAGAGGAAGCCATCATAAAAAAAGCCTTTGACCTTTTGAGAAGGGATTTCAAGGACCTTAAGTTAATAGTGGCACCAAGGCATGTAAAAAGGGCCAAAGAGGTGGTGGATGTTTTTAAAGGCTATAGGGTAAGTTTTAGAAGCAATCAAGAGGAAGATTGGGATGTGCTTGTGGTAGATAGCCTTGGCGAGCTTTTTTCTCTTTATGCCTATGCCCATGTGGCCATTGTGGGCGGCACCTTTGTTCCTATTGGCGGACACAACCTTTTGGAGCCTGCCTACTTTGGAAAGCCAGTCCTCTATGGACCACACACCCACAAGGTAAAGGACTTAAAAGACTTCCTTGAAAAGGTAGGTCTTGGATTTCCAGTAAAAGATGAAATAGAACTATACACAAGGCTTAAAGAATTGCTTTCAAGCGGGTTTTCAAAAGCATCTTTTAATCTTAAAGAGTATTCTCAAAGGATTTTGGAGTGCTATCTTTCTGCCCTTGAGGAGATGATGGGGGATTATTAAATTTATACGTTGGGTAAGAAATTCATCCTTTGTAGTGGCAGGTTTTAAACCTGCCAGATTATAAAACACCGGGCGGGTCCAAGACCAATAGATTTTTTATTAATAGTTGCACGGCATGCCGTGCCTCTACATTTCTTGTCTCATTTATTTTTTAGCAAGAAGGTATGATGGTATCCCAGCTTCCTAATTAATTTCTCACCCGGCGTATGATAAGGGATTATTAAATATTAGATTTATAACAAGGATGCTTACACATGCAAGAGGAGACCATTTATGATTATATGAGCGAGGAAGAGTTGTTAGATTGGTTTTATCCTGGGGTGCAGAGGGAAGTGAGAGAAAAGTATAATCTAAAAATCCCCACAAGGGAAGAATACATTCAAAGCACCACGCCCACTCAAAGGATCTTTGACCTTTATAGATTGGGGTTAAACAGAAGAGACAAGGAGTTTGCCAAAAAATACTTTGACATGCTGGAAACACCCAAGAAGTATGCAGTTTTATACAGGGATTGCTTTGGGGATGACGATGATGCGAAAGAATGGGAGGAGCTTGTGGATTATCTAACAGATGGTAAGCCAGGATTGGTTGTGAAGTATTTTATCCAATACTTTTAATCTCTAATGCCTTTTAATTTAATGCGCCTTTTGAAACACCCTCCCAGGGATATTGACATGATATAGCCTTATGCTTATCTTTATATACAAAAAGGAAGGGTGTGGACTAATACCGCCTGCTGGGGCAGTCCACACCTTAAGAAAGGCGGGATATAAATACCCCAGCCCAAGCCTGTATAAAGGGCTTGGACACGAAGGAAAATAATATGGGATATGCTATAAGAAGCGCTATACTGCTTGGAGCTCTTACTGGCCTTTTCCTGTTTGTAGGCCATCTTATCGGTGGAAAAACTGGTATGACCATAGCCCTTGTGCTGGCTGGCATAATGAACTTTATAGCCTACTGGTTTTCCGATAAGATAGTGCTTGCCATGTATGGCGCAAGGGAGATACCCTATGAAGAGGCCCCTTGGCTCCACAGGATAGTAGAAGAGCTTGCCCAAAGGGCAAACATACCAAAACCCAAAATATACTTGGTGCCTATGGAACAGCCCAACGCCTTTGCCACAGGAAGGGGACCTTCCAATGCTGCGGTAGCAGTTACCTCTGGTATACTCCATCTTCTTGACGAGCGCGAGCTAAGGGGAGTTTTGGCACACGAGATAGGGCATATAAAGAACAGGGATGTGCTTGTGGCCACCATGGCTGCCACCATAGCCGGAGCTATATCTTACCTTGTGAATATGTTCCAGTGGGCCTTGCTTTTGGGCCACTCAAGGGACGAAGAGAACAATAACCCCCTTTCTCTAATAGCCAGCATAGCCATGATAATCATAACCCCCATCATAGCCACCATAATACAGATGGCTATTTCCCGTTCAAGGGAGTATATGGCTGATGAAACTGGAGCAAGGATAAGCGGAGATCCACTCGCTTTGGCAAGCGCTTTGGAAAAGATACACAACTATGTGCATCAAATACCCGCAGAGGTAAACCAGGGCACAGCCCACCTCTTTATTGAGAACCCACTTTCCGGCCAAGGCATATGGGAACTTTTCTCTACTCACCCCTCCATAGAAAAGAGGATAGAAAGGCTAAAAGAGCTTGCCAGGAAGATGGGAGTCTATTCTTACTCTTACTAAGATAACACGTGCCTTTCTGGCACTACGCAGAGGAATTCCCCCTCTGCCACCTTTTCTTCTCCCCTTTTTACCTCCACCTGCACCCATCTTTTCTTTCCCTCTTCCCTTATTATCCTCCCCTCCGCAAAGATTTCATCCCCAACTTTTACAGGCTTTAGAAACCTTATGCTTGCTTGTGCCAAAACCACGTTGGGATCATTGACGCATGCCATGGCGCAAAAGTCAGCCAAGGAGAAGATAAAGCCTCCATGCACGAGACCCATATCATCCGCCACCATCCTCTCATCCGTCCTTAGTCTAAGCTTGGCATAGCCCTCTAAAAGTTCTACCACCTCTCCGCTAAGACTCCTGTCAATCCTTAAATGCGTTCTTAACTGCATTCACAAACTCCTCCATCTTTTTGTGGTCCTTTATGCCAGGACTTAACTCTATACCAGAAGACACATCCACCGCATAAGGCCTTACACTTCTTATGGCCTCTTTTACGTTCTCTGGCCTCAGACCTCCTGCCAAAAACACTTTAAAGCCCTCCTCCACAAGGCCTTTGGCCAATTCCCAATCGGATTCCTGCCCGCTTCCACCGTAAAGGTTAGAACATGCATCCAAAAGCACACCATAAGCACTTTTCCACTCTTTTGAGACCTCAAGGCCTGGGCAAGTTCTGAAGGCTTTTATAACTCTATCTAGTCCAATAGCCTTGGCAAACTCTAAGCTTTCCTCTCCATGAAGCTGAAGGAGGTCAAAGCCTACCTCAAAGGCCCTTAAGACTTCCTCTGATGTAGGATTTACCATAACGGCCACCCTTTTGACCCCAGTGGCTACAGACAAAAGGTCTTTTAGCCTTTCCCAGCTTACATACCTTGGGCTTTTCTCATAAAGGATTATTCCCACATAGTCCACTCCAAACTCTACAGCTTTTTCTATGTCCTCCTCTCTCGTAAAGCCACAAAGCTTGATTTTAACCATGCGTAGGCTAAATATTATAGTAGGGAGGTGTGGAAATGATAAAGATATTGTCTTTATTTTTGCTTCTTTCTTTAGCCTTTTCCCAGCCACATGGCAAGTTTGTCCAAACACCCTATCAAAAGCCCTTTAAGGTGGTTTATGAGCTTTTCTTTGACCATCCAGAAAAGCTAAGGCCAGCCCTTGGCTGGATATCTAATGTGATATTTGTGCTTACCAAACCACCCTATAACTTTAGCCCAGAGGACATAGACATTGTGGTTGTTTCCCATGGAAGGGAGCTTCCTGTATTTGCTATAAAAAACAGGGACCAGTATGCGGACATGGTGGAAAGGATGGAAAATTTGAGTATGTACGGAATTAAGTTTAAGGTTTGTAAGATGGCCGCTGAACAGATATACGGCCTCTCTGAAAAGGATTTTTATCCTTTTGTGGAGCTTGTGCCTTCCGCCATCACAGAAATAATACACTGGCAACTTCAAGGTTATGCTTTGATGATCCCTCAGGTTTTTGAGATTAAAAGGTAAAATCCTTTATATGAAGGTCCTATACGATTTTTCCCTTATAACGGATTATGATGTCTACCTTTTTAGAGAGGGTTCCCATTGCAGGCTTTATGAGAAGCTTGGCTGTCATTTTTTTGAAGATGGTGCCTACTTTGCCCTTTGGGCTCCCCATGCTAAGCAGGTCTTTGTCTTTGGAGACTTCAACGGATGGGACAAGCACTCCTTGCCTTTGAAGAGAAGGGAGGATGGCTCGGGCATATGGGAGGGCTTTGTGGAGGGTGTAAAAAAGGGCCAAAGGTATAAGTATCATCTATACACCTCTTGGGGCTATTGGACAGACAGGGCAGACCCCTTTGGCTTTTTCCATGAGACGCCCCCAGGCACAGCCTCCATAGTGTGGGACATAGGCTATCAATGGCAGGATGAAGAATGGCTAAAAAAGAGAAAGGATATCAACCATCACAAGGCTCCCATAAGCATATATGAGGTCCATCTTGGCTCTTGGAGAAGGGTACCAGAAGAGGGAAACAGATGGCTAAGCTATAGAGAACTGGCTCCCATGCTTGCCCAGTATGTAAAGGAGATGGGCTTTACCCATGTGGAGTTTTTGCCAATTATGGAGCATCCCTTTTATGGCTCATGGGGCTATCAGATAACGGGCTACTTTGCACCCACCTCAAGGTATGGCACCCCACAGGATTTTATGTATCTTATAGACTACCTTCACCAACAAGGCATAGGCGTTATCCTTGATTGGGTCCCTTCCCACTTTCCCACCGATGGCCACGGCCTTGCCTACTTTGATGGCACACATCTCTATGAGTATGAGGACTGGAGAAAGGGATGGCATCCAGACTGGAACAGCTACATCTTTGATTACGGAAAGGGTGAGGTAAGGTCCTTCCTTCTCAGCTCCGCCCACTTTTGGCTTGAAAAATACCATGCGGATGGACTAAGGGTGGATGCAGTGGCCAGCATGCTCTATTTGGACTACTCAAGGAAGGAATGGGTGCCAAACCAGTATGGGGGTAGGGAGAACTTGGAAGCCATAGACTTTTTAAAAAAGCTCAACGTTTGCCTGTATAGGGATTTTGAAGGCATTCAGACTATAGCAGAAGAGTCTACCGCCTTTCCCATGGTAAGCAGGCCCGTCTACATAGGAGGCCTGGGCTTTGGCTTCAAGTGGAATATGGGATGGATGAACGACACTCTATTTTACATGTCCAAGGACCCCATATACAGGAAATACCACCACAACCAGCTCACCTTTAGTATATGGTATGCCTTTTCAGAGAACTTCATACTTCCCTTGTCCCACGATGAAGTGGTGCATGGAAAAGGTTCTCTCATTAACAAGATGCCCGGAGACTATTGGCAGAAGTTTGCAAACCTTAGGCTCCTCTTTGGCTACATGTGGACCCATCCGGGTAAAAAGCTTCTCTTTATGGGTGGAGAGTTTGCCCAATGGAGGGAGTGGAACCATGAGGAAAGCCTTGACTGGCATCTGTTAGATTATGAGAGCCACAAAGGTATTCAAAGGCTTGTGAAGGATTTAAACAGACTCTACAGGGAAGAGAAAGCCTTGCATGAGCTTGACTGTGAGCCAGAGGGCTTTGAATGGATTGATTTTCATGACTGGGAGAAGAGCATAATAAGCTACCTTAGAAAGTCTTCCGATGGAGACCTTGTCCTTGTGGTATGCAACTTTACACCTGTGCCACGCTTTGATTATAGAATTGGAGTGCCAAGGGAAGGCTTTTGGAAAGAGATTTTGAACACAGACTCATACATATATGGTGGTAGCAACCTTGGAAACTTGGGTGGTGTTTATGCCGAAGATATACCCTTTCACAACAGGCCTTACTCTTTAAGGCTTACTCTTCCTCCCCTTGCTGTGGTAATCTTTAAATGGGTCGGGAGGGATTCGAACCCTCGGCCCACGGATTAAGAGTCCGTTGCTCTGCCAGCTGAGCTACCGACCCTAACCGCTACTAAGAATATATTATAACACTATACAAAGCTTGTTAATACAATCTTAAGTATTTGATAAAGCTTCCCCAAAGGTTATTCCTACTTCCCATAAAGTTGGTGGTATAAGACAGACCAAAGGAAAGGTTATCTTGTCTAAGGATGGTACCACCTATGCCACCAAGAAGATTAAAACCAAGCCTTTTACGCGTATCAAGGCTTAAGCTAACATCAAGGAAGGGTCTTACTACCCTCACATAGTTGTCCTTGTTGTCAAAGCCAAAGGAAAAACCAACACCCAGAAGGCCATAACTTTCTGGCAAAACATCAGGGCTTGGAACAAAAACCATCTCATCTATAACACCCTTTGTTCTCTCCTTTTCTCTATACATGTTGCCTTGAATAAAAGCCCTAAGGGTATAATCTGGATAGCCTACTCTAAGCTTATAATACACTTCACCATAGTTTATAAAACCTGTGCCAACATGCTTGTAGTCTTGAGATTTATAGCTTTCATAAGAACTCTTCATACTCAGAAATAGCCTACTGCTAAGGCCATGTTGTATTGACAGAGAAAAGCTATCCTTCATTCCACCTTGCAACATGTATATGCTTTCATAAGAAGGCTGGTTTACGTCAAGACTTGCTTGAAGGCTTGTCCTATTGGAAAGGTAGGTGCCATATCCAAGAGAAAAGCCCCCCACACCTCTAAGGGAAGAAAGGTAAGAAAAGCCAGCCTCCACATAGCTTTTATCAAACACCTTCCTCAGTTTTATCCGATTAAAAAGTGTATTTTCTGTTCTCTTAATAGATGCATTTTTGTTAGAAAGCCTTAGCCAGCTGTCTGAGTCATAGAGCAAGTATATACCTTTAGCCATATAGTGTCTTAGGTTTATATAGTTCCTCAAAAAGAATACATCACCAAAGTTTACATAGGAAAGCTCATCTTCAAACAAGGAATAATGCTCCCTTGCCAGATCTCTGAACTGTTTATAAAGGAGATAGTCTTCTCTATTTTCTTCCAGACCCTTAAAGGCGTAGGCTCCAGCCTCTTTTAACTGTCCAGTGCGCCTTAAAGCCTCCACCCTATCCCTTATGGGTAGTATATCCACATACTTTTCCAACAGCTCCTTTTGCTTGTCTCTGTCGTCGTAGTTTAAGGCTATGTTTAACTGCATCCAAGGTTTTAGCTCCTTCTTTTCTATGTTTGCCATATAACTTAGCTTGTCCTGCTGGTCCTGTGATATAAGATAAGTCTGGTATATATCCTCGTAGGCCACCTTAGATAAGGAATCTTTGGCTATCCTTAGAACTTGGTCTATCTGGCTTGCGGACATATAGTATATTCCCACCCTTAGGTAGGCATAAAGCTTATTAGGGTCCTTGTATGTATCTTCCATATCTTGGCTTAGCTTTTTAAAGAGAGAAAACCTTATCTGAGAAGCCTCCTCTTCTCTTCCATACAATGCAAGCACATCCGAATAGGTTAAAAGGTCCTCCAAGCTTTCCCTTTTCATATCCCTCAATAGGTCCAAAGCTGATTTAGCATTTTGTAAAAAGGTATATAAGGATGCAAACTCCTTAGGCATCCTATCTTTAAACTGCTTGAAGTTGTTTTCTATGTATATGGCCAAGTTCCTGTCCGACCCTTCAATGGCGCTATATATGGCCTGTGCCAAAAGGTCCTCCGAAAACCTATTTTTCAAAGCCGTCTTTAGAAAGCTTGTAGCATAATCCCTCTTGCCAACCTTATATAAGGCTCTGAAATAAAGTCCAGAAAGGTATGAACTCTTTAATACCTCTTCTTCTTTTTTTGATAAAAAGCTAACTATTTCTTCCCACCTTTCAATATTGGCAAGGGATTGTACATAAGCACTCAACAGGTAAAGGTCTTTGTATTTTTCATAACCTCTTTTGGCATATATTGAAGCCTCTTGATATTTTTTTCTACTGTATAAGACCATATAAAGCCTTATGTAATCTACCAGCCTTGCCTTTCCTAAGCTTTCAAGCCTTTGGCTTGCATAAAAGGCTGTTTCTATATCCTTGAGAGGCCAAGCAAGATCGGAAAGGTTTTCAAAGTATTCTATATCTTCATCCTTTGCAAGTTTGACATACTTTTTAAGCACAAAAAGGGCCTTTTCATACCTTCTCATGGTAAAGAGTATGTTAGAATAGAGGCTTGCTTGTTCCGAACTTGTAATACCATGTTCTTTTTCCAGCCTTTTCATGTATTTACACTCCTTTTCTACATCCCCATAGTTATAACTAATTTGAGCCAAGCTATAGAGTATGCTTGTGTCTCTTTTTTTCTCATAAAGCCCTTCCAGAAGCCTTATGAGTTCCTTTAGCTCTCCAGCCTGTTCAAATATATAAACAAGGTCCTTTATAGACCTATCTTCTCTCAAGTATTCATACTTCTTTATAAGCTGGCTTGCCACGTCAAACCTGTTTGTAGCCAAGGCCATGAGAAAGAGGTTTTTTATACTATCCTTTGAAGGCCTTAGGTTGGCAAGCTTGCTATAGGTCTCAAAGGCCTCCTGATTCCTTCCTGTCCAAAGGCATATCTTTGCGTGAAGGTCAAGCCAATAGGCGCTTTTTGGAAATAGTTCTATGGCCTTTTTGGATATGCTATAGGCCTCTTCCAGCCCTCCCTTTCCCAGAAGGCTTGTGATCAAAAGCTTTAACAACTCCTCATCCACTTTTATAGTGCCTATGCTCTTTACCACCTCTTGTGTCCTTTGGGTAGCAAGGATGGGCTGGCTTATACTAAATAGGCACAAGGCTAAGGAAAGGCTTAAGAACCTCTTACTCATTTTATCCTCCCCGCTATGTCCTTTGCTATTTTGTATGCAAAGCTTGGGTCTCCTGTGGCCAAAGAGGCCCTCAATGTAAGCTTTAAAAGCTCCAAGTTGTCAAGGTGGTTAACATAGTTCCTTTCTATAAAATCCTTAAGAGTGTTGTAATCTTTTGCTTCCAAAAGAAGGCCTATTATGTTCTTGTAAATAAGAGCCTTTTCTCTTGGGTCCTTTACCTTCTCATACAGTACGCTATACACTTCAAAGGCCTTTTTATATGCCTTCTTTGCCCTATATAGTGTAGCCAATATGTCCATGTAATACATCTCTTGGTATGGATGCTTCATCATATACTCTTTTAACAAAAGCTCTGGGTTTTGTGAGCTTTTCAAAAGTAGCCAAGCTATGCTTTGTTTTATCCTCTCCCTTTCTGCGGGTTCTATAGTATATAGGTTTATAAGAACTTCAAGAGCCAATTTAGTGTCCTCCATAGCCATAGCCAAGTTATAATACTCCCTTAGCCAGTAGGCTCTTCTTGCCTTGTCTTCTTCTATGAGATATTCCAAATATCTCTTGGCAAGCGTGTAGTTTTTTAACTCAAGGGCGTGCTTGTATGTTCTTTCCAACCAAAGTATATCTTTATTCTTCTTGAGGCTGCTTATCCTAAGGGATGAGGAAAGAGCAAGGGAGGGCATTGCCATATCTATAGCTTCTCTGTAGACCAATTCTAAGGTTTTAAGGCTGGAAGAGGTTTGTAGGGCTTTGAGAACCTTTTGTGCGTATGCGTAATAATCTTTATTTTTTGTATCAAAGTATAAGCGCTTTAGAATGAAATAAAGGTCTATAAGGTCTTCTTCCTTTAAAGCCGTGTAATCTATTTCTTTTATATACCTTTCTGCATCTTCATAGTGGCCCAACTGCAAGCTCGTTTTTGCTATCATAAGCTTAAACTCTGGTGATGGCCTTATTCTATCAAGCTCCCTTAAATAAATTAGGGCAAGCTGTGGGTTTTTATCTTTTTCATCTGCCACATATCTTTCCAGCCTTCCCTTTGGAAAGATAACAAAAAGCATAACCAAAAAGAAGACAGATAGTGCTACAAGCTCCCAAAGTTTTAAAAATTGACTACTTACAACTGGCCTCCACTTCACCAAGCCTTTCCTCCTTATACCTTACCCTCAATATGGACCCCCTTCTTTCCATGATGTCTGGTTTTGGACTCATATGGATGCTACAACCTTCCGATGCATATATTTCGTATTCAAGAGGTACATGTGCCTTTATCTTTATACTCATCCCATTCGTCTTCTTTGAGCTTTCTACTATCTGACCGTTGGAGCTTACAAGGTAAAAGCTTGGTTCCTTATCTCCAAGCAAAATCTTATAATCTCCCGAATTGTCTAAACTAATATAAAGGCTTTGGTTTATGTAATTAAAACCTACTACACCTTTGCTTTCAAAAACATGGGGATATATCCTATTTTCATCTACTCTAAGGGTCTTAAGGTTGCCCTCGGACCTAACTACTATGCTACCATCCCTTACATCCTCCGCAATGGCCATATTTCTAAACTCCAAAACCCTCTGCGCGTATTCTGATGCAAACATGGGATTGACTGGTTGAGAAAGAGCGTATTCATAAACCTCTCTTAATGCCTTTAAAGATGCTATCTTTTGTCCAGAGTACATGTGATAGTATATGGCTATGGGCTTTAGCCTTCTCGGTTTTTCTGTGAGTTGGAATGTTTCTATTACTCTAACATAGCCGTAGTAATCACTCCAAAGGTTTGTATAAAGGTTTTCATTTTGCACAGGAGCATAGACTTGAAAATATCCATCCCTGTCCAAACCCATGGGGCTTATGTAGCTGTAGAAGGGTTCTCTTTTGTTTATCCAGGTGTATCCTCCGTTCATGTTGTAAACACCTGCACGGTAGGCAAGCCTAAGGGCGTTAGAAGAAGGCATACAATCCCCGCTCCAAAGAAAGACCTTTACCCTCTTTTGGGGGCTTGGAGAAAGCCTCTTGTTTATATACTCTATGGAGCCAAAGATTTCCCTTTCTAAGCTAAAAGTGTAGCCGGGTATGTTTAAGTTGTAATGGGCCTCTGCGTATTCTGGTAAGCCTTCATTATTTTCAAGCTTTTGCCATCTAAAAGGATGGGAGAAGGTGTGGCTTGCCATCTCCACATTGTCAAGGGAAAAAATAGACCTTGCAATCTCTTCCAACTTTGGAGATTTTTCTGGATAAAGGCCGTAGGGAGCTATCTCTCCCTCTATTATGGATACAGTGTGGGGTATGGGATACCTTTTTATAATTTCATCCCTTATAACTTCTATAACATTCCTGTTTGGGTCAAAGTCTGCCACTCCAAAGCCTGCATCTCCATCTATATGGGCTGTGAGGATCCTCCTTCCGTTCTCTGTGGTTATATCTGGAATGGGAAAATTGGGCCTCAAAAGGGCCTTTATAAGGTCAAGGGGGTTTACTACAAAGAGGTCCTCCCTCATATACTTATAAAAGCTTCCTTCTAAGGCGTAGCCTCCCCAGTCTGTTATGGCAAGGGGGTAAAAGACCTTTCCCTTTGCCCGTGCCTTTATGTAATACAGTGGCCTTTCAACCCAAAGCATTGGCATCTCTCCCAATGTGGGTTCTGCTTCAAAAAAGGGAAAGGAGCTTTCTTCTATTTTGTAGTCGTCAAGAGGCCCAAGGTTTCCCACTTTTTTTATGCCAAAAGAGGAAAGGTAATCATCCCTGTCCGCAAAAGGTATACTACCTATGAAAAAAACTTTAAGGCCTTCATCCTTTTTCTCCAAAAGCCACCTGTATAGCTTGTTAGCATCCTTATATTCACCTACACTCAATATGATAGCTACGTATTGGTCCGCCATAGGACCTTGAAAGGACTGGTCGGACATTGCTTGATCTATGCCTCTCAAGACTGGCACATAGCCATAGTATTCTATCCATGGTTGTACCAGCCTATGCACATCGCTGTATGCTGGGTCAAGCTTGCCATCGTGTATGAGGAGCACCTTTCTGGGCTTAAGCTGGTATATGCTTGTGCCAATGGTGTACAAAAATCTGTCGGATACATAGGGTATGAAGCCAAGCTCATATATCCTTTTTGCCACCTCTTTTTGAAGCTTTCTGTTTTTTGGGTCCACATAATCTATTACTATTACCTTTAATCCAAGGGATTTCACATAGTTTAGCCTATCCAAAAGCCACCTTGTTTCTTCTTCTTTCATCTTTCTATACCTTAGACCCCTTTCCAAGTCAAGGCCATAAAAGAGAGATTCTGCAACAAGGGCATCTATGTCATCTTTTACATACTCTACAATCTCAAAGCCTCTGTTTATAAGAATAAGCTTATTGGGATAAGTCTTCCTTAGCCTTTTTATAAGGTCAACCAAAGCCATCTCATAATCCCTTCTATCCTTTTCACTTTTTAGGACCTTTTGATAACTGTCCAATGTGTCTAAGAAAAAGCCATCATATTCTTTTAGCCGGTTAAAAACTTTTTCAAAGAGGAAATTTACGTAATCCTCTCTTCGGACATCTGCTATCTTACTCTTCCAAGCTGGATTATCACCGAGCATCCACTCCCTCTTTGCCTCCTTGTAATATTCCTTCGTAGGCTCAAGCTCGCCTACGCTTACATAGGCTATAAGCTTTGCCTTTTTGTTTCTTATGTAAAACTTTTCTTCCCTTAGCTTTTGAGGAAGCTTGCTGTCTGGGTCTACCACAAGCCAATCAAAGAGGTAAAGGGCTTCCTCTGGCACACCATCTCTGTATATAAAGCCTACGGAAAGATCCTTTGCATACAACAGACTAAACAAACATAAAAGTGTAATAATGAATACCATGTAAGAACCTCCTAAGAAGGATTAAAGCCACAAGGAAGCTTATAAAAGCTGATATAACAAAGCCATAACCATAAAAGTATGGACCAAGTTTTATAGAGGCATAACTAAGCAAAAAGTTTAGCACAAAGAATACAAAGACGGTTATTAGGGTTTCTTTCCTTCTGTCAAAGTAAAAAAGCATGGATATTACCGATATGAGCAGGAGCTGGAAGAAGGTTCCAAACAAAAGCACATGGAAAAGTGGTATGTAGATGAAGGGTATGTTGAAAAGAGTAAAAATAGGCTTTTCAAAAAGTATGAGAACTATGTTAAATATGCCTTGCACCCTTGCTATTTCAAAAAGGGCAGACCTCCCAGACTCTATAAGCTCATCGCCGTAGTTATATATCTTCCTTAAAGATAGACCGTTTATTATAGCATCGTAGTATCTTTGATACCAATAGGAGAATTCCACTTCTATTTTTATAAACAGGGCAGACATGCCGGGAGCAATGGCCAAATAAGCCAAAAACATGGGTATGTCATAGACTATTGAATATCTGAGCGGTCCTAAAACCGGTGTGGAGGTGGCTGTGTTGAACCAAAAGACGAACTTATCTATCCAAATGGCTAAGTTATAAAAGAAGCCTACAAATATGAGGGATACAAAGACCCTTTCTTTATTCAAAAAATCAAACTCTATTATTCTGTCTGAAAGATTGTTGTAGATAAAATAGGCCAAAAGCATTAAAAATAACAAGGATTGAGAGAGGAAAAAGGCCACCATGAGGCCATTTAAACCAAAGCTGGAGAGGACATAGCCTATAAGGAAGAAGGTCAAGTAGGCAAGTGCAAAGGAAAGGAGGATAAACTTATACCTCTTTAGACCTACAAGCACTATATTCACAAGCCATAGGCCTACCAAGACGGTAAAGGTTAAAGAAAATATCAAGGCATAAGAATAACCAGCCTCTCTGGCAAAGAAGTAAATGCTTAAAGGAAGGCTTATAAGAAAGGCTGAAGCCATAAAAATAGTCAATAAGCCCAGAAGGTTCGGCATAAGCCTGTAGTATTCCCTTTCAAATATTCGGTCTGCCACATACCTTGTAAATACAAGCTGACCAAAACCAGAATATATAAGGCTTAGAGCTATTAGGTAAGTTACGGAAACTTGAAACCTTGTTATGGATAAGGCATCGCCAGAATATCTATAATATAGCAGAGAGGACACTATAAGGGACAGTATGGTTATTATATATGGGCCCGAGCTTAGGGCCAAAGAATAGCCAAAAGCTTCCACTATGGCGGTTATGGTGCCTTTTCTCAAAACCCTTCTTAGCTCAAAGCTTATACCCGCCATCCCTTTGCCTCACTGTATATCCTTCTGTAGTTTTCCAGAAAAAGCTCCTTTGTATAAAAAGTATTTACCCTTCTTATGGCGTTCTTTTGGTATTCTCTCCATAGGTCTTCATCGCCAAGGATCCTTACATAAGCCCTTGCCAGTTCGGCAGGGTTGGCAATAGGGACCACCTCTCCAGCCTTGCCTATGGCTATATCCTCCTCGTTTAGACCTCCATATATGAGTTGCCTACAAGAACCCACATCGGTAGCCACGCAGGGAAGTCCTGCGGCAAAGCCTTCAAGCACCACCAAGGGCATACCCTCGCTTATTGATGTAAGAGTTAAAAGCCCTATCTTTGGCAATATATCTTTTATATTTTGAAAACCTAAGAATAGGACCTTATCTTCTAAGCCCAAGGCTTCCACCAAGTTTTTACACTCCTCAAAATACTCTGGGTCCTCGTCCGTAGGCCCTACTATCCATCCTTGAACTTCGGGCATCTTTTCAACGGTAAGCTTCATAGCCTTTATAAAGGTCTTTATATCCTTTATGGGTACAACTCTGCCTATAAGGCCTATCACCTTAGGTGGTTTATCACCTCTCATTTCTATTATAGGGGATAGGGCCTTCACATCCACACCGTTGGGGATTACAATACACCTTTGAGGGTCTGCACCCAAGGATATCTGTATATTCCTTGCCTCGTTAAAAAGGGATATGATCTTGTTTGCACTGTGGTATATTAACCTTCCCAGACCAAAGAAAAAGTTTATCCAAAGCTTATGAATATGCTCTATTTCTTCAGTACCTTTAGTAAGCTGGAAGCCTTTAATCTTTAACCAATCTGCATTAAGTATGTCTATCTTTCTTTCCTTTACATATATGCCATGCTCTGTTAGGATAAAAGGCTTTTTGTAATAGGCCTTTAGGAGTGAAGCTAAAAAACCTGCATAACCTGTGGAAGGGCTATGGACTATATCAAACCTATCTCCTATCTTTTTTACCAATCTTGCCACCACCCACAGAGGATAGTGCATGTTCCTTATGGTCCAAAAGTAGTCAATGAAGGGACTTCCCATAGCATACTCTGCGTAGAACTCCGTTATTATCTCCCACGACCTTTTGCTATATAAAAAATCCTCATAGGTTATTTCCTTTTCATAAAAATCTGCGTTTAAAACATCCGCTGGAATATCCCCTGTGCCTTTATGCTTAAACCAGTATATTAACTTCCTTATACTTTCAAAGGCTTCCTTGTTGCCCTCTATCTCTTTTGCTTTTGGCTTTTCTACATCCTGAAAAAGATAGGCCGTTGTGAGATATACAAGGTTCTCCGGAAGCTTATACTTTATCTCGCCATAATCTTCCCTCCTACTACCCAAAAACGCAACGCCAAAGTTTAGTTCGGGAAGATTGCTTACAAGGTCATGTATCCAAGAGGATACACCACCCCTTATGTATGGATAGGTGCCTTCCGCTATGATAAGAACATCCACATGTTTGTTCTTATCTAAGATTACCATTTTTCCCTCTCCAAAACCTTATTACAAAGTTGGCCTCCACATCAAGCAAAAGCTCTATTTCTGGATGTTCCCTTATTAGCCTTTTTACCATTTTATAATCCCCCCTTTCATAATACACTTCTGCAAGCTGCATAAGGTAGCTCACAGGATTTAACTCCTTACTCTCCATCAAACTTTCCAGATGGATAAGTGCCTCATCAAACTGCTTCATCTCTATGTGTATCTTGGCCAATAAAAGTTTTGCCTCTGGCGTGCTTTTCATTTCTAAGGGTTTTTTAACGTTCTCCAAGGCTTCTTTTAGCATGTATCCTCTAAATTCGGGATCTGCCAATTTATAATGTACAAAGGTATAGTATATTAGGGCTATTTGATAGTAGAGATAGGCCTTTTCCTCTGGCGGGAGCCTTTCTTGACTTAGCCTTTCTCTTAAAGCATGTAAGGTTTGGTTAAGGTTTTTTTCTATCCTGCTTATGGCACCAAAGGCATAGAGTCTGATGGTGTCTTCGGAATAGGCCAAGGCCTTCTTTAAAGCTGGTATGATTTGAGAAGACTCAAGGTTGAGAAGGTAGGAAAGTATAGTTTCCAACCTTAATGGGTTTATTTTACTTTCACCACTTTGAATAACAGCTAAGGCCGCTTCACCTATCTTTCTTCCAGAAAACTTTATATCTTCCGTTATGATTTCTTCTAAGGAAGGTATTCTTGGTGGCTGATATACATCTACTTTTTGCTTCCTAAGCAGATAAAATACTGCTACTAACAGAAAGATGTATCCTAAGTAAAGAGTGGGGTAAAGTATTATAAAGAATACAAAGATAGCTTTTCTGCGGTCTTTAAACCTTTTAGGTATAATGGAAGCTAAAAGGCTTGTTATGATAAACAGGGCCAAGCCATGTAAGGTTAAGAATGGAACTAAAGTGTATATGTTTAAATTTATAAAAAGTGCAAAGCTTAGAAGTTCCAATAGGATGGATTTATAAAGCTTGCTTGGTTCCATGGCAAAAGGTTATATCTTCAACCTGTTTAACATGGTATATGCTAATTGATAGTTCTTCCTTTAAAAACTCGTAGGATAACTCTTCCACTATTAAGCTACCTATCCTTTTAACAAACATTTCCGCACCGAACCTATCTGTGAAAGGTAAAAGCACAGCAATTACCTTTATTCCATCCAAATAAATCACCTCCATCATGTCTATACCTCTTATGTTTTCTTGTAATACATCCTCCAAAATTTCAAACTTTTCATATTCGTAAATCTTTGGGCAGAATAAAACTATATGTGATTCTATTCCAAATTCTTTATTAAGCTTTATAAGCCTATAAACCTCTTTCAAGAAGCTGATGTCAAACTTATTTAATAGGCTACTCTGAAAGGCTATTGCTTCTTCAAGCCTCTCTAAGGCAACGTAATAAAGTAGTAGATTTATAGTAATGAGGTTTTCAATGTTTAGCTTCATAAAAGGCATTCTTTTTAGGACAAAAATATAGAAGAATTCATCGTTTATGTTTATAGGAATTACAGCTAAGTATTTTGTTATCTCGGATTCTTTTAGGTCCGAAACGTATGCTATCTTTTGGTTCTCTATGGCCGTCCTTATAAGTGGGTCTTCTAAGTCCACATCATTAATGTTGCTTGTATTAGCTATAACTTTATATCTGCCGTTGGAATATTTTTCAATTAGGATAGCTTCTTCCACGTCATAATTTACAAGAATTAAATCAAAGACCTTCCTTAAGGCCATGTATATATCTCCATCTCTGGCTATAATGTGCCTTATATTTAATATTATCTGCTTAAGGCTTATCGGCTTTGTAATATAAGACCTTTCCAACTGTTCATGAGAAAGCTTAAGCAAGGAAAAGCTTGCGGTCAAATCCTTTAATCTTTGTGCTATGTAGTTGTATTCTATCTCCGCCTCTTTTAATTTTCCTTTCCAGTAAAACCAGAACTCGGAAAAGACAAGTAGGAAGAGGAAAAGTGATAAAAAATATATATGGTCTATGGTTTTGTATGTAAAATATGCAAGGCTGGTAAACAAGGCAAAATAAACAAGCCCTGCAAATATACCATAAAACAAGGTTATGAGTGCTATGGGTAAAAGGTTGTATAAAAAGTTAAGCTTTGAGTTAAGGAAAAGAGGGTCCTCCTTGTTTAGATAAAAACCTAAGAAATACATACCAAAAACTACAAATATTATCTCGGCCAAAATGATCTTTGTAGATATACCTTCTGGAAGAAAATACCAATGGCCAAGGAAAACTCCTCTAAATCCACTTTTCTTCTTTTGCATAGCCTTATGGAAGGAGGGCCATAAGCAATTTTTGTGCTACTGTGGAAACAGATTCATGAGCCCAGCCTGTCCTTGAACCGGTGTTTATCAAAACAACTCTATCTTCCCTTAGGCTGTATATCTTTAACGTTATGCTTACTGCAGGCTCCCCATCTATCCCCGTCTTATACCTAAACTCATTAACGCTACCCGTTATTACATAATCCACATCACCCCTTTCCTTAAGTTCCCTTATCATATTTTCTATGTCTGTGTGAGTATACTCCTTTGTTTCTCTGTATACTCTTGATAGCACCTTATAGCCTTTAGAAAGAGCTACACCTTCGGCTATTGATGCCACCCTAAGGCCTGCCAAAGGAGTTTCTGTGTTGTTCTCAAAGGGCAAAACTACGTAAGAGGCATTCTTAGGTATATCAACCCTTTTGGTGCTTACCACGCTGGCACAAGATACCAAAAAGACAAAAAGTAGGTATGTAAGAATTTTAACTTTATTCATTGATAAACCTCCATAGGAGTACTCATAAGAGTGTATTATAACTATACTATAAATAGCCTTTCGTGAAGATTACGTGAAGAATTGACAAAATTACTATACCATCATAACCACGTTCCTACTTTTTTAATTTCTTATTTTACTCAACAGTATTTCTTCCAAACCATCCACCCTTACATCAAAATCAAGGTAAAAAAGGTTTTCTGATGGTTTTAGCTTTATGGCATCCTTTAAAGTGGTTATGTAGAATTCATCCTCCTTTAACTTAAAATCCTTGTAAGAGTAATGGTCTGGAAGACTAATCTTTTCTTTTGTTTTTATTCCAAGCCTTTCAAGGCTTTTGAAAAACTGGCTGTTGTCTCCAAGCCCAGCAAAGGCTATAAAGCTTGTTTCCTTAAAATTTTCAAAAACTTTACCGTCCGAACTCCTTACCACTCTCCAGTTTTCCCTTACCATCTTAAGTGTAGGCTTTGTAGGATGCCTCCAGTCAAAATTTTCAATATCTGCATAAGACAGAATTATTATGTCAGCCCTTTCCATACCACTTAAAGGCTCCCTTAGCCTTCCAAAGGGAAAAAGCCTGTCTGAAAGGTCCTTTTTTTTGAGAAGCAAGATATTTAAGTCTCTATGTATTCTCCTGTGTTGAAAGCCATCATCAAGTATAAATATATCTGGCTTTAGCCTTTCAAGAGCAAAGAAAGCTCCCCTGCATCGGTTCTCGTCCACCACCACGCTTGCCCAAGGCAAAAGCTTTGCCAGCATATAAGGCTCATCCCCAGCATCTTCCCAACTTACTAAAAGCCTTCCCCTCTCGGATGCCAAAATGGTCCCTTTTGTCCTTCTGCCATAGCCCCTTGAAAGTATGCATACATGAAGGTCCTTTAAAAGCCCTCCCATATATCTCACCAAGGAGCTTTTACCAGAGCCGCCCACAGAGAGATTGCCCACGGATAGAACAGGCACAGGAAGCTTACATGGTTTTATGAAGTTTTTGTCATAAAGCCAGTTTCTTATTCTTACCGCATAGGCATAAGGGTTTATTAGGTCAAGCATGGGTAAATCTTCTTGAGTCTTTTATAACAAGGAACAGAAGGAATATACCGCCCAGAAGGGCGCTCATATACTGGGTTATGAACCGCCAAAGTATGGAAAAACCACCAAGTAAGCTTGCCTCAAGGAAGGCATCAAAGACATACAAGGCACCTACCTCTCCTACCCCGCTACCACCCGGCGTAGGACTAAGGAATATGGCATAAAGTAGCATAATTTGGTGTTCTATCAAGGTAAAAAGGTTATATTCTGGATTGAAGCTTTTGACCAAAAAGGCGCCGGAGGATAAAAAGGAAAGATAGAGAAACACACTGCTTATAGATGCCAAAAGTATGCTTAGTTTTTTGTCCCTTAGGAATATTCTTGATACTACAAGGTACCTTTTGAATGTGTATTTTATCTTTTGGATAAATTTTTTGTTTTCACCAAAATTTCTTTTTGAAATAGCTTTTAAAAGAAGGTATAAAAATGAAAACAAAACAAGAAAAAAGAAAAATAAACCTAAAATTCTCAAAGATTGTTTTGGGTTTTTATAGAGATAGGACATAGCATAGGGAAAAGCCAGTATGAAGAAGACCATGCCTGTTATAGTTTTCATGGTGACTATGCTTATTACTTTATGGAGCCTACCACCTTTCCTGGAAAGAGTATATACAGACATAAATTCGCCACCCATGTGTGCTGGAGTTATGGTAGCCCCAAAGGTGTTTATAAAGGATATGATATAGCCATAAAAAAAAGAATACTTTAAATTCATAGCTCTTGAAAGCACAAAAAGCCTAAGGTTATCAAAGGTATGATACAAGAACATAAAAAGAAGCGATAGGATAAGATACCTTTTGTCTATATGGGCAAAGACTCCCAGAAAGTCCTTAGTAAGTGTTTTTTTAACAATGTAAACTAAAGAACCCAACACAAACAAGAGAGTTAAGATTATGCCATAAAAGATTGACCTATACATACCTTAAAGTTATATTTTAATCCCTATGAGAGTTTTGATGATAGATAACTACGATTCTTTTACCTATAACCTTGTGCATTATCTTCAGATGCTTTCCGCAGATGTGGCCGTTCGCAGGAATGATGAGATAAGCCTTGAGGACATAGAAAGGGCAAAACCAGATGCCATAGTTATATCTCCCGGGCCTTGCACTCCAAAAGAGGCTGGCATATCGGTGGATGTTATAAAGAGGTTTTACAAGGAAATACCCATACTGGGTGTGTGCCTTGGCCATCAGTCCATAGGCTATGCCTTTGGAGCCAAGATAGTGAGAGCAAAAAGGCTTATGCATGGAAAGACATCGCAGATATTCCACACGGGCGAGGGCATCTTTGAAGGGCTTAAAAATCCCTTTACGGCCGTAAGGTATCATTCCTTGGTGATAGATAGGGAAAGCTTGCCGGAGGTTTTGAAGATAACGGCTTGGTCCGAGGATGAGGAAATTATGGGTGTGGAGCATGTGGAGTATCCCGTCTTTGGAGTGCAGTTTCACCCAGAGTCCATACTTTCTGAAGAGGGCCTAAGACTTTTGGAAAACTTTTTGAAAATAGCAAGGGGGGAAGCACTTTCAAAGGTTAAATAAGGTGAGGGAAATTCCCATCAAGCTTATCCTTATGCTATAATCTAATAGGTGAAGGTTCTTGTAGTTGGCAACGGTGGAAGAGAACACGCTATCCTTTGGAAGGTATCCCAAAGTCCATTGGTAAAAGGTTTATACTGTGCCAAAGGCAACGGTGGCACGGCAAAGATAGCTCAAAATGTATCCATTGAACCCACCAACGTAAAAGCTTTGGCAGACTTTGTCCAAAGGGAGGGTATAGACTTTACCATAGTTGGGCCTGAGGCTCCCTTAGTGGCTGGCTTGGTAGATGAGTTTGAAAGTAGAGGTCTTAAGGTCTTTGGGCCAAGTCAAAAAGCTTCCATGCTGGAAGGTAGCAAGGCTTTTGCCAAGGAGTTTATGCAAAAGTATGGTATTCCTACTGCAGAGTTTCACACCTTTGAGGACCCTCAAAGGGCGAAAAACTTTATAAAAGATTTTGGTGTGCCGGTGGTTATAAAGGCGGATGGCCTTGCCAGTGGGAAGGGTGTTTTTGTATGTAAAAGCTATGAGGAGGCCCTAAGGGCCATAGATAATTTAATGGTTAAAAAAGCCTTGGGAGAAGCTGGTTCAAAGGTGGTTGTAGAGGAGTTTTTGGAAGGTGAGGAGGCATCTTATATAGTTATGCTAAACGGGGATAGCTATGTGCCACTGCCCACCTCTCAGGACCACAAAAGGCTTTTGGATGGAGACAAAGGGCCAAACACGGGTGGAATGGGTGCCTACTCTCCCAATCCCTTTGTGGATGAGGCCACAGAGAAGGCAATAAGGGAACTAATAATAGAAAGGGTTATAAAGGGCCTGCGTGAAGAGGGCATTTACTACAGGGGCTTTTTGTATGCTGGTCTTATGCTAACAAAGGATGGACCAAAGGTGCTTGAGTTTAACGTAAGGCTTGGCGACCCAGAGGCACAACCTCTTCTTATGAGGATAAAGGGAGACTTTTTAAAAACTCTTTTGGACTTTTATGAAGGCAAGCCTGTAAACCTTGAGATAGACCCAAGGCATACCCTCTGCGTGGTCCTTGCCAGCAAAGGCTACCCAGAAAAGCCAGAGGATGGAAAGGAGATAATTGGGCTTGAAGAAGTAGAAAAAATGGAAGATGTGGTGGTTTTCCACGCCGGCACAGAGCTAAAAAATGGAAGGGTTTATACCAAGGGTGGAAGAGTTCTAAATGTTTGCGCCTGGGGCAAGGACCTAAAAGAGGCAAGGGAAAGAGCCTACAAGGCCATTGAGAAGATAAACTTTGAGGGTATGCACTACAGAAAAGATATAGGCTATAGGGCCTTTATGGTAATTTACGGGTAAAAACAACACCAAGGGAATATATTTTCAATTAATTATGAAAAAGCAAACCTATAGGTTTTTGGGCTTTTCCTTTTTTGTGCTTGGAACGGTGGGTATCTTTTTGCCTATAATGCCTACTGTGCCTTTGTATTTACTTGCCATACTTTTCCTTTCAAAAGCTTCCAAAAGGGATATTGTAAGGCTTAAAAAACTTCCCTTTTTGGGTAAAAAGATATATCCATACATCAAAAAGTCTGTAAAATATCTCAAAAGATGGAGTACGCCACTGCAAAGTTTATCCATATTATAGGCATATTGTTGTGGGCAAGTTCTTCTTTTTCCCTCGGTCTTTTTATGTTTTACTCTATGCATAGAGAAACTGGTTGCAACCAGCACATACTAAGAAATTTCTACAGATGGATGACAAACTTGGAAATCTTTGGCTTTTTCCTTGCCCTTACTATGGGCCTTTACATGCTCCATCTTATTGGCTATAGCTTTGATATAAGGTGGTTAAACTACAAAATACCCTTGGTCCTTGGAGTGCTTTTGCCACTTGAAGTTTTAAACTTTTGGTTTGTAAATATCTACATTCCAAAGGCTGAAGATAAGATAAAGGCTTACAAAAAGTATGACCTTTTTAACTATATAGTGGCTATCCCTTTGATAATAGTTTCCCTGTTTGTTATATACCTTGCGGTGGTAAAACCATAAGTTCTGTCTCAAATAATTTTGAAAGGGCAACCCGTAGGTTGCCCAAAGGCCTCAAAACTGGTAAGAAGCACTAACATAGAAACTCCTACCGGGTTCTGGCACCTTTACGCCTGTGCTAAAGGGATTTCTCACATAGGAGAAGTGTTCATAATACTTTTTGTCAAAGAGGTTTTCCACTCCAGCATTTAAGGTAAAGTTTCTGTAGCTTATGCCAGCCTTTAGGTTTACTATGCCGTAGCCGGAGGTCTTTGTCTCATTTACATCGGAGTCTACTTTGCTTTGGGTGGCGGAAGCCACAAGCTCTGCCTCTGCAAACCACAGGCCAGTATCATACCTTAGCCCAAGCCTGCCCTTTAAAGGTGGCACCTCCGCCACATCCTTGTCTTTTATGTTCAAGCTTGGTTTTGTATCCTTTCTGCCTTCCGTGTAGCTTACACCACCAAAGAGGAAAAGGTTTTTCCACACGTTGTAATTGGAGCTTAGCTCAAAGCCCCAGAAACGTGCATCCACGTTGGCATAGGTCATGGCTTGACTGTTTTGTGGCCAATTGCTTGGTGGATTTACTGGATCCTTTCTGTGGAGAGTTATGTAGTCCCACACGTAGCTTACAAAGACCGTTGCCTTTGTAAGGGATTTTGGAGTCTGATGCTTTACTCCAAGGTCAAGCTCCAAGTTTTTGGAAGGCTTTAGGTTTGGATTTCCAACCCAGGCGCAGAAGGGACTGTTTTGTTGCATACACATCATTACCCTATTTAGGGCAAAATACCTTTCTTGCTGGTCCGGCACCCTTACCCCATAGCCCAAGCCTGTAAAGAGTTCAATCTCTGGTGTCAAGTTGTAAAAGAGTTGGAGATTACCCGAAGGGTATGTATCCGTCTTGGAAGTGCTTCTTGTGTTGTGGAAGGCATAGTATAGGTTTGTGTTTGCTTTGGAGCTGTCTGCCTCGCTTTTGGTAGTATCAAGCCTTAGGCCCGCCACAAGCCTCAACTTAGGATTAAAGGATTTCTTATACTCTCCATACACGCCAAAGTTTGTAATGTCTGCATCTGGGATTATAAACTGGCGCATATACATTCCTTGATTCTGATTCCATCCGTAGTTTGTAGCATCCCAGTTTCTTCTATAGGCTTCAAAGCCCAAGGCAAAATCTTTTATCTGTGCTTCCAGTCTTCCGCCAAAGGTTTTTGTTTGTGCATCCGTTGCCATGCTGTAAGGTCCAGATGGATTTGTCATAAACTTTCTAAACCTGTCATCCATCCAGTGGTCCACCTTTGTGTAATAAAGCTGGAAGCTAAGGGAACTTATAAGGTCGGATATTTTATCTATCCTGTAGGCAAGGTTAAACCTGTCTGTTTTGTCATAGTCCGCATCCATCATAAGGGCTGGGTATATAACATGCCTGGCATCCTGCCTTGTATAGGCAATGTCAAGATGGTGGTTTTCCAAGGGCCTGAGGCCAAACTTGGTCCAGTAGGTGTTTATTTCAAAGGCTTTTGAGTTTATATACTGTGGCTTGTAGTTGGCATACTCCGTTATCCTTTTTCCATCTCCATCCTTGTAAGGCTTTGAATACTTGTAAGAGTAGCCTGCAAGTCCATAAAACCTGTCATCCCTGTAGGAGATCACAGGAGAGATATTTCTAAAATCAAAGGAGCCAAGGCTAAGGTTAAGCTTAAACCTAAAGCCAAAGTCTGGCCTTTTGGTGATTATATTAACCATACCACCCAAGGAGCCTTGATGCCTTATGTCAAATGGTCCCTTTATAACCTCTATTTTCTCCACCTCCGAAAAATCCACATGGAAGGCAGGCGGGTCCATTCGGTTGGGACATGCACCATGAACCTCTGAATCATCAATTAGCACGTTAATGTTATCCCTTTGGAAGGCGCGTATTATCACATCGTTGGCTATGCCACCCTTTCTGAACCTGTGAAGCCCCTCAATCTTGCTTAGGGCCTCTCCCACATCCTTTGCAAAAGACTCCCTTACCTCCCTTATCTCAAGACTTTCTTTAAAGGTCTCCCTTTTTCCCTTAACTTCTACCTCTTTCAAAAGTACCTCTTGGGCAAAGACTGGAAGGCTAAAGATAGCTGTTAAAATGAAGGTGGTTTTTCTCATTACTTTACCTCCAATTTAGCGTTTATTTAACATTATATCACAGTATGATATTTGTCAAGGTTTACTGAGGGTGTTTCAAGGATAGACTGTGGTTTTCACGAACTAACTTCCAGCTTTGTAGCTCCGCAAGTAGTAAATATATTGCCCCGACTTTTCATAACTATTTTCTAATTAATTCCTTGGTGTGTCATAATACGCTGGGTGAGCAATTCATTCTTTGTAAGGGCACTGTATACAGTACCCTAGTCAAAATTCTTTACATTCTGGATTTTATTGAGGGCACGTATTAGCGTGCCACTACATTGTTTGTCTCATTTATTTTTATCAGGTGGTATACCCCATTCCATAGTTAATTTTTCACTAATGTATTGTGTCCGTAACAGTAGGTCCCAGACCTGTCAAAGCATGCATTAGTGTGTTTCTACAGAAGCATTTTTGTGTAGGGATACTCTTTACAAGTGTCCGATTGATGCACTGGCAAACCATGCCGCACTTTTAGAAAACCAGCTGGCGGAAAGCCTAAGGCTTTAATTTCTTACCCGGTATATGCTATTAGAATTTTTAACACATTTTTTTAGTGGAGTTGCTAAAAAAGCTTCTGAGCCAAGGTTTGTGTAAAAAGTTTTTTGCTTGAAAAACTGGGCAACTGGTATAAACCTCTCACTTATAAACCTTTCTTCTAAAAAGGTCCTTTGGTGATACAAGCCTTTCCAAAAAGACCTTCCCATCAAGGTGGTCTATCTCATGTTGCACCACCACCGCCTCAAAGCCTTCTGTGTCAAATTCTATGAGATTCCCCTTTATATCAAAGGCTTGAACCTTTATCCAATAATGTCTTTTCACATTGCCCGTATAATCTGGCACGCTAAGACAGCCTTCTCTGATCACTATCTCCCCCTCATATTGAACTATTACAGGGTTTATAAGGACCATAAGTCCATGGCTTAGTTTGTTTTCCTTGTGCTTTGATTGGGAGGTATCTACCACAATTATCCTTTTGTGCACTCCCACCTGAGGCGATGCAATGCCCACGCAACCGGGTGATGTCTTCATGGTATACACAAGGTCGCTAACAAACTCCTCAAGGTCTTTCCCAAAATCTACCACCTCAAGGGATGGCACCTTTAGCCTTTCATCGGGATAAGTAATCACCTCAAGTTTTCTCACAGCCTCTCTCCCTCTTCCCTTTCAAGGCTTATCTCCACGCCTATGGATTGTTTTACCTCTTCCATGGCTTCTCGGAGCCTGTCTTCCATATCCTCTTTGCCTTCGGCCTCTATAAGCATTACATAAAGGTTCCCCCTCTTTTCTGTTCTTAGGTCGCTTATGTTTAAGCCAAGGCCTGCCAGCCTTGAAGCCACACTGTATACTATACCGGGTTTGTCCGAGCCAAAGACAACTATCCTATATATGGCTTCGGGCTGTGCATATACTATCTCCTCAAGCTCCCTGCAAACCATAAAAAGCTCAAAGCTTTGGCCCACTTCTTGTAGGCTTTCAAGGATCTTCTCCGAGGTTATTTCCCTTTCTGAGCTTACTATTAGCATTATGGTAAATTCACCGTTGAGCCTTGTCATGGAAGAGTCCTCAAGGTTAAGGCCAAGCTCATAAAGGGCCTTTGAAACACCGGCTACTATGCCGGGCCTATCCTTCCCAAAGATGGAAACTATGAAAAACTTCATGCTAAGATTTTAATATGGAAGAGTTGGATTTTCACCTTTCCCAAATAGCAAAAATCTTAGGCCTTGCTCAACCTTTGGGTTTTATGCTTTCCTATGAGTTTGGAGACATATGGATAGATATTTATCTTGAGAAGACTCAAGAGGGGTGGTCTGGAAGGACTTACACCATAAGCGTGCCAAAGGAAAAGGCGGATAGGTTAAAAAAGCTTGTGGAAAGCGTGGGTGGCTCGCCGGAAGAGGTCATATCCGACTCAGATAGGGCATACCTTAGCTTTCCTTACGAAGACTGGGAAATGGTAAGTCCTGTTATAATGAGTTTGCTATGAGGGTAGGCTTTATTGGTTTGGGAAGTCTTGGCAGAGCTATAGCAAAAAGGCTTATGGAACAAGGCGTAGAGCTTATAGTTTGGAATCGCACTAAGGAAAAGGCCCTTGAACTTGGCGTGCCAATAGCAGAAAGCCCTAAGGACCTTCTAAAAGAGGTAGATAAGGTCTTTGTTATAGTCTTTGATTCCAGAGCTTCCGAAGAGGTCATCTTTGGAGAAAATGGACTGTCAAAGGGAAATATAAAAGGCAAGACCATCATAGATATGACCACAAACCATTATGCCTACGCAAGCCTTGCCTACGAAGAACTTAAAAAGCTCGGTGCCTTTTACCTTGATGCTCCCATCCTGGGAAGCGTCATACCAGCCCAGAGGGGAGAGCTTACCATACTTGTGGGTGGTGATAGGGAGAAGTTTGAAGAAAATGTAAGCCTTTTTGAGAAGTTTTGTAAGAACATCTTTTATGTGGGCAGGGCAGGCGATGCCACAAGGCTAAAGCTGATAAACAACATGGTTTTGGGTGGCTTTATGCAGGTGCTTGCAGAGGCCATAGGCGTAGGAGAAAGGTGTGGCTTTGATAGGGAGCTTCTTATAAAGGTTTTGGAGAGCGGTGCGGGCAAGTCTTACCTTCTTGATGTTAAAAAGAAAAAACTTTTGGAAAAGGATTACTCTGTGCATTTTTCTGTAGATTTAATTCACAAGGACCTTCATTATGCGGAGGATATGGTAAAGGACCTTGGGGCTTTTACCTTTACCTTGCAGAACGTTAAAAATTCTTACGCCTTGGCAAAATATTTAGGGATGGGTGGCGAGGACTTTTCAGTCCTCGCAGAGGTCTACAACAGGCTCACCACTCAAAATCCCGTAGATACTTAGCCCTTGCGGGGTGCCTTAGCTTTCTTATGGCCTTGGTCTCAAGCTGGCGTATTCTCTCCCTTGTCACGTTAAACATCTTGCCTATCTGCTCAAGGGTGTACTCTATGCCATCCACAAGGCCATAACGGTACATAAGTATTTCCCTTTCCTTTTCACCTAAGGTGCTTAGCACCTTTATAAGCTGTTCTCTAAGAAGTTTTCTTGAAACTTGCTCCTCCGGTGATGGCACGCTCTTGTCTTCTATAAAATCCCTAAGATGAGTTTCTTCATCATCCCCGATAGGTGTTTCAAGAGAGACAGGCTCTTGGGATACACGCATAACCTTCCTTGCCTTTTCTGGCGATATGCCAAGGTATTTGGCTATCTCTTCGGCGGTGGGTTCCCTTCCAAGCTCTTGGAATAGCTTTTTATGTGCCTTTGTTATATCGTTTATGGTTTCTATCATATGCACCGGTATGCGTATGGTCCTTGCCTGGTCTGCAATGGCCCTTGTTATAGCCTGACGTATCCACCAGGTAGCATAAGTGGAAAACTTATAACCTTTTCTGTAGTCATACTTATCCACGGCCTTCATAAGGCCTATATTGCCCTCCTGGATAAGGTCAAGGAAGTGAAGGCCCCTGTTTACATACTTTTTGGCTATGGAGACCACAAGCCTTAGGTTGCACTTTACCATAACCTGCTTTGCCTGCGTTACCTTTGTCCTGCCCTCCCTTATTATGTTAATAACCCTTTGAAGTTCTTCCGGCAATATGCCCATTTCCCTTCTTAATTCTTCTATCTCCTTTTTGAGCGCCAGATATTCATCCCTTAACATTTGGAACTTTGCAAAGCCATAGCCCTGTCTTTCCGCCTTTTCACGGAGGGATTGGTCCTTATCGTAGTTGTTTAAAAGCTCCTCTATGTCTGGGTGTATGCTTTCCAATTTCTTCTTTCTTAGTTCAAACTCTTTGAGCTTTTTCGTGTATTTGTTATACAGGTTTAAAAGTTCATCCGCTATGCGTTCAAACTTTGAATGCTTAAGCTTCATATCCTTTAGTATTCTATTCATCTTTGCATGTCTTCTCAGGTATTCCTTCTTATACTCCGGTGTTCCATAAAGTAGGTAAGTATCTCTCCAATAAAGAGCTTCTTTATACGCCTTTGCCAGCTCCAATCCCTTCTCTATAAAGTACCTTTCTAAATACTCATGGCTTTCTTCATATTCTTCAATAGTTTTACTTTCATCCACCGTATCCATTAGGTCCGTTGCCTTTATCTTACCGTTGCACACCTCACCCCATTCCCTTAGGACCCTGTCTATGAGGAAGGAAGTTCTCAAAAGGCCCCTTCTCATGATCTTTCTTCCCGTTTCTATCTGCTTTGCGTATTTTATTTCCTCTTCCCTTTTGAGAAGAGGTATTTTACCCATGTCCTTGAGATATAGCCTTACTGGGTCTCCGTCCTTTCCGCTAAGCAGAAGGCTCTCTGTGGATATGGTTATGGTATCTTCTTTTTCCTCAAGGGCCTCTTCCGTATCAACTATTTTTACTCCACGTTCCTGTAAAAAGTCCATTATCTCTTCATACAGCTCCGTATCCACAAGCTCGGGACCCAAAAGCTCATTGATCTCATCGTAGGTGACATAGCCCTTTTCGCTAAGGTCCATAAGCTTTTTCATAAGTTGCTTGTAAATCATGCAGAAAACCTCCTATAAGGAAGATGCTTTACATAGACCTCCATAACCTTTTTAAATATATTTATGAAGGCTTAAGGTTGCAAGTCAAACTTTTATAATAGGGTGCTGGCCTTTGCCACAGCCACCGGCGTTGCCATAAGAAAAGTTTGTATTAAAATTATAAATCGTAATGATTGACATCAGCAAGCTTAAGACCTTTGTGGCAGTTGCAGACCTTGGGAGCTTTTCTAAGGCTTCAGAAATACTATACATTACACAGCCAGCGGTAACTCAACAGATAAAGGCACTTGAAAGGATAGTGGGTGCTAAACTTTTCCAAAGGCAGGGCGGAAGGATTGTGCTTACAGATGAGGGTAAGAGAATATACCAGATAGCGAAGAGCCTTCTTAGCAATTATGAAAACCTTATGGAAGAAATGGCAAAGATAAAAAAGGATTTTAATGATACACTCCTTTTGGGTATTAGCACTACATTAAGCGAGTACAAAGTTCCGGAGCTTCTTGTGGAATTTCATCAACAGTTTCCCAACATATCGGTTAGGGTTTTGGTGGATAACTCACAGCATATAGAAGATGCTCTCTCTTCAGGTGTTTTAAACATAGGCATCATTGAAAGGGACCCTTCAGAAAAGTTTAGTTCTGTAAAGTGGTTTATGGATGAGGTTGTTTTCTTTACCTATCCATCCCATCCTTTTGCAAAAAAGGGTGAAATAGACCCTGAAGAACTCTATAATGCAGACCTAATCTTTAGAGAGGTAAGTTCTGGCACACGGAAGGTAGTAAAAGAGGAGCTTAAAAAACTTGGTATAGTCTTTGAAAGGCTTAAGGTCAAGATAGAAATAAATTGTGGAAGGTCCATACTTAGCATGGTTAAAAAGGGCTATGGCTGTAGCTTTTTGTCAAGAGGCATAATAGAAAAGGATATAGAAGAGGGTAGTGTGGTACCAGTAAAAATAAGGGGCTTTAACGCGGTAAGATGGTACTACATAATATATCCAGAGCATGAAAAACTTACCTTCCTTGCAAGCAGGTTTATGAAGTTTTTGCTTTCTAAGACAAGCACCGAGCTTATAGCAGGATGAGAAAGGGCATAATCTTTGACGTGGATGGAGTTATAGTGGATGTAAGCCAATCCTATCATTACGCCATAAAATACACTGCAGAACATTTCCTTAAAAAAGAAATTCCACTACAGGAGGTCATAAAAATAAAGTTTTCAAGGGGGATAAACAACGACTGGCTTGCCACCCTTGAAGTCATAAGAGAGTTTGGAGGAGATGCAAGGCTGGAAGATGTTATAGGAGTTTTTAATAGGTTTTATCTTTCCCTTAGGGACAAGGAAAGGCTAATTCTTCAAAGGGATTTCTTTGAAAGGTTAAAAAACCTTGGCTATCCCCTTGGCATAGTCACAGGAAGACCAAGGGAGGACCTAAACTATCTTCTGGAAAGGTTTAACCTTTCTCCTTTCTTTGACTTTGTAGTGGACGAGGATAGCATACCCCAAGAGGAACTGAGGAAGCCTCACCCTTATGCTTTACACTTTTGCGTTGAGGCCCTTGACCTTGACGCTGGCGTTTATGTGGGCGATAGCCTTGCAGACTGGCAGATGTTAAAAGATTACAAAAGGATCTATGCAAAGCCCTTTGAGTATATACATGTGGGAGAAAAGGCAGTGCCAGAAGGTATTATGCCCGTCCCTCCTGAGAAGCTTTTTGAAGCTCTTCAAGGGGCCTTGCAGAGTCTATAAGGAGTATAGGTATATCCTCCTCTATGGGATAAAAGACTTTGCAGTTATTGCAGACTAATACATTCTTTTCCTGGTCATAAACCAAGTCCCCCTTACACTTGGGACAGGCAAGTATTTCCAAAAGGTCTTGGCTTATCATGTTTAACCTCCTATCTTAAACATCTCCACTTTTTTGGGCCTTATGCCCTCCTTTAACATCTCAAGCCTTTTTTCTGAATATCTGTCTTCCCTTTGGGACCATATATGCAATATAAACTCTCTTATCTCCTCCTCCGTAGCTCCAGACCTTATAAGGCTCTTCACATCATAACCGTCCTGCGCAAAAAGGCATGTAAGCACCTTTCCGTCCGCCGTAAGCCTAAGCCTGTTGCAGTCTCCACAGAAGGGCTGAGTTATGGAAGATATAAAGCCCACCTCCACGCCATCATCCACATACCTGTACCTTTCTGCCACCTCACCCCTATAGCTTTTTTCCATAGGTTCAAGCTCAAAATGTTCCTTTAGGAGCTGTAGCATCTCCTTTACAGAAAAGACCCTATCCAAGGACCATCCGTTAAGGTTCCCCACATCCATAAACTCTATAAACCTGACCACCACACCCATACCTTTGAAAAACTTGGCTATATCCACTATCTCCCCATCGTTCAAGCCCCTTACCACACATACATTCACCTTAACAGGCTTTAGTCCAACCCTTAGGGCTTCTTCAATACCTTCAAGTATATGAGAAACCTTTACATTCCTCCCTACAAGCTTTGAAAATACCTCATCCTTCAAAGATGGAAGGCTGACCGTTATCCTCCTAAGGCCCGCAAGCTTTAAGACTTTTGCCTTTTCCTTTAGTAGAAAGCCGTTGGTGGTAAGGCTTAGGTCCTCTATGGGAAGCTCTGAGAGCATCTTTATAAGCCTTTCAAGGTCTCTCCTTAAGAGTGGCTCACCACCGGTGAGCCTAACCTTCTTTATTCCAAGGGGGATTATGGCCCTTACAAACTTGGTGATCTCTTCAAAGGAAAGTATCTCCTCCCGTCTGAAGAACTCATAATCCTGGCCCTCTGGCATGCAAAAGGTGCATCTGAAGTTGCATCTGTCCGTTACGGATATTCTTAGGTCATGAAGTTCTCTACCAAGCCTATCTAAGATCATGCCCCAAGCACCCATTCACCCTTTCCATCCTTGAAGACTTCCTTCTTCCATATGGGTACCCTCTTTTTTACCTCATCCACCACATACCTACAGGCCTTAAAGCTCTCATCCCTATGCCCACCAAAAACCACCACCATAAAGGAAGGCTCACCAACCCTTACCACACCAAGCCTGTGATGTATAAAAACCTCTTTTATTGGAAAGGCCTTTAAGGCCTCCTCCCTTATCTCTTCCATAACCTTTATGGCCATCTCTGGAAAGGCCTCATAATGTAGTTCTGCCACATCTCCATCCTCCGGTGCAGACCTGGCTATGCCAAGGAATATTACGCTTGCACCACACTCATGAGGCACCTGATAATGGGAAAGAAGCCTCTCCGCACCTATCCACTCAACGCCGAGGTATATCTTAGGTACCATGGGTATAATTATAGGCACTGCTACGCCGAGTGAGAAATTAAGATTGTCCCTTTTGGAAGAAGCGAATTTTCAAAGGCTTTAATCTGTCCTATAGTTTGGAAATAAGATAACCTCTTCCCAAATTTTTATGATAAAAACCACCACTTTTTGAAAACTTGGCTTATAATTTATATCCACCCTTTTTAGGAGGTTGGAATGAAGGTTAAGGTGGTGCAAAAGGAAGATTTTCACTTTATAGGCACAGGTGAGTCGGGCAGAGAGGTGCCCATAGACGCCGCAGGCTACGTGGGTGGTAAGGGAAGAGGCATAAGGCCTCCAGAGCTTCTTTTCCATTCTATAGCGGGTTGTGTGGGCATTCACCTTTATGAGGCCCTTCACAAGGAGGGCAAACACACAGAACATATAGAGATAGAAACGGATGCAGAAAGGATAACAGAAGGCTATCCAAAGGTCTTTACCAAGATATACCTTTATGTAAAAGTGAAAGGACATGTTTCGGAAGAGGATGTAAAAAAGGCCCTTGACAAGACCATATACAATCCCGGCACATGCTCCATAGCCTATATGATAAACAAGGTAGCACCCATTGAATACAAAATAGAACTCCTTTAGGAGGTTGGCATGTTCAAAAAGGTGCTTGTGGCCAACAGGGGTGAAATAGCCTGTAGGATAATAAGGGCCTGTAAGGAGCTTGGTATAAAAACGGTTGCCATATACAACTAAATAGAATCTACCGCAAGGCATGTAAAGATGGCCGACGAGGCCTATATGATTGGAGTCAATCCACTGGATACCTATCTAAATGCAGAGCGTATAGTGGACCTTGCCCTTGAGGTAGGTGCGGATGCCATACATCCTGGCTATGGCTTTTTGGCGGAGAATGAGCATTTTGCAAGGCTTTGTGAAGAAAAGGGTATAACCTTTATAGGCCCCCACTGGAAGGTTATAGAGCTTATGGGTGATAAGGCAAGGTCAAAGGAGATAGCCAAAAAGACGGGCCTTCCTACGGTGCCGGGAAGCGATGGCATTCTAAAGGATGAGCAGGAGGCAAAACAGATAGCAAAAGAAATAGGCTATCCTGTTCTTTTAAAAGCTTCCGCAGGTGGTGGTGGAAGGGGTATTAGGATATGTAGGAACGAAGAGGAGCTTTTGAGAAACTATGAAAGCGCCTACAACGAAGCTCTAAAGGCCTTTGGAAGAGGAGACCTTTTGCTTGAAAAGTATATAGAAAACCCACACCACATAGAGTTTCAGGTCTTGGGAGACAAGTATGGCAATGTGATACACCTTGGAGAAAGGGATTGTTCCATACAGAGGAGAAACCAAAAGCTTGTGGAGATAGCTCCATCTTTGCTTCTTACACCCGGTAAGAGGGCCTACTATGGAGAGCTTGTGGTAAACACGGCCAAGGAGATAGGCTACTACAGCGCAGGCACTATGGAGTTTGTAGCCGATGAAAAAGGGAACATATACTTCATTGAGATGAACACAAGGATACAGGTGGAACATCCTGTTACGGAGATGATAACGGGAGTGGATATAGTAAAATGGCAGATAAGGATAGCGGCGGGAGAGCCTTTAAGATATAAACAAGAGGATATAAAGTTTAACGGCTATTCCATAGAGTGTAGAATAAACGCAGAGGATCCAAAGAAAAACTTTGCTCCAAGCATAGGAACCATAGAAAGATATTACACACCCGGAGGCTTTGGTATAAGGGTGGAGCATGCAGCCTCAAGGGGTTATGAGATAACACCTTATTATGACTCCATGATAGCCAAGCTTATAGTTTGGGCTCCCCAATGGGAAGTGGCGGTAGATAGGATGAAGGCAGCCTTAGAAACCTACGAAATAACAGGTATAAAAACAACCATACCACTACTTATAAAGATCATGGAAGACCCAGACTTTAGGGCTGGCAAGTTTAACACCAAATACTTAGAGACCCATCCACATCTTTTTGATTACCAAGAGCATAGAGATAAAGAAGATTTTGTAGCCTTTATATCTGCGGCTATTGCCGCCTATCATGGACTATAAACAAGGAGGTTAAACTATGCATGCAACAGAGATAATTGAAGACATCCAAGAAAGGCTAAAAGAGTATGAGAGGTCTGGCTTCAAAAAGAAGATATTGATAACAGACCTCACGCCTAGGGATGGTATACAGTGTAAGCTGGCAACCCGTGTGAGGACCGATGACCTTTTGCCCCTTTGCGAGAAGCTGGACAAGGTAGGCTTCTATGCTGTGGAGGTTTGGGGTGGTGCCACCTACGATGTGTGCCTTAGGTATCTAAAGGAAGACCCATGGGAAAGACTAAGGCGTATAAAGGAAGTTATGCCAAATACAAAGCTCCAGATGCTCTTTAGAGGCCAAAACATAGTAGGTTATAGGCCAAAGTCGGACAAGCTTGTTTATAAATTCGTGGAAAGGGCAATAGCCAACGGTATTACTGTATTTAGGGTTTTTGATGCTTTAAATGATAATAGGAATATTCAAACAGCCGTAAAAGCTATAAAAGAGCTTGGTGGAGAAGCCCATGCGGAGATAAGCTACACAAGAAGCCCCGTCCACACTTATCAAAAGTGGATAGAGTATGCCCTTGAGATAGCTGAAATGGGTGCGGACTGGCTATCCTTTAAGGATGCCACCGGTATTATAATGCCCCTTGAGACCTATGCCATAATAAAGGGTATAAAGGAAGCTACCGGCGGAAAGTTGCCTGTATTGCTTCACAACCACGATATGAGCGGAACGGCTATAGTGAACCATATGATGGCCATACTGGCAGGCGTGGATATGGTGGATACGGTCCTTTCACCATTGGCCTTTGGTTCCTCTCACCCAGCCACAGAATCGGTGGTTGCCATGCTGGAAGGCACACCTTTTGACACAGGCCTTGACCTAAGGAAGATAGAAGAATGTGCGGAGATCACCAAACAAATACGTAAGAAGTACAAGAAGTATGAAACTGAATATGCGGGAGTAAATGCCAAGGTGCTTATACACAAAATACCCGGTGGAATGATCTCCAATATGGTGGCGCAGCTTATAGAGGCAAACGCCATAGATAAGATAGAAGAGGCCTTGGCGGAAGTTCCCAATGTGGAAAGGGACTTGGGTTATCCACCACTTCTAACACCTTCTTCCCAAATAGTGGGAGTGCAGGCGGTCCTAAACGTAATATCCGGAGAACGCTACAAGGTGATAACCAAAGAGGTAAGAGACTATGTGGAGGGCAAGTACGGAAGACCACCAGGTCCCATATCTAAGGAACTTGCGGAAAAGATACTTGGTCCCGGAAAGGAACCGGACTTCTCCATAAGGGCTGCAGACCTTGCAGACCCCAACGACTGGGACAAGGCCTATGAAGAAACAAAGGCCCTTTTGGGAAGAGAACCCACCGACGAAGAGGTGTTGCTTTACGCCCTATTCCCCATGCAGGCAAAGGACTTCTTCGTAGCAAGGGAAAAGGGAGAGTTGCATGCAGAACCCGTAGAGGAGCTTGTGGAGGCTACAGAGGTAAAGGCCGGTACAGTTCCAGGCGCAGCACCTGTAGAGTTTGAAATAGTCTATCATGGTGAAAAGTTTAAGGTTAAGATAGAAGGCGTAAGCGCCCATACAGAACCTGGTAAGCCAAGAAAATACTATGTGAGAGTGGATGGAAGGCTTGAGGAAGTACAACTCATACCCCAAGTGGAGGCAGTGCCAACGGGAGGAGTTTCTCAAGCGGTAGCCCAGGCAGAAGAAAAGGGTATTCCAAAGGCAAGCCAACCGGGAGATGCTACAGCGCCCATGCCCGGTAGGGTTGTAAGGGTTTTGGTAGAAGAAGGACAGCCCGTAAACGAAGGCCAAACAGTGGCAATAGTAGAAGCCATGAAGATGGAGAACGAGATACATGCACCCATTACAGGTATAGTAAAGAAGATATTCGTAAAGCCTGGAGACAACGTAACACCAGACGATGCCCTTTTGAGGATAGAACCGGTAAAACCAGAAGGAGATACTTACGGGTGATATAATAGTGGTATGCTAAAGGAAGGTGATAAGGCGCCGGATTTTTGCCTTGAGGGCATAGATAAAGATGGGAGAGAAGGAAGGTATTGTCTAAAAGACTTCCTTTCCTCTCCCCTTATACTATATTTCTATCCAAAGGATGATACACCCGGATGTACCCAAGAGGCTTGCGACTTTAGAGATAATATTAATATCCTTCAATCTAAAGGCTACAATGTGGTAGGAATAAGCCCAGATAGTGTGCAATCTCACAAAAAGTTCAAAGAGAAATACGGCTTAAACTTTGCTCTTTTGAGCGATCCCAATAAGGATGTTGCCCGAGCTTATGGAGCCTATGGTAAAAAGAAGATGTACGGCAAAGAAACAGAAGGGATTGTTAGAAGCACATTCCTTATATCACCTGAAGGTAAAATATTGAAAGCTTGGTATAACGTGAAGGCAAAAGGGCATGTGGAGGCTCTTTTAAAGGAGCTTGACAAACTAAGCTTATAAGGTTTATAATTTTTTACGTAATATAAATTTATAAAGGAGGTAGATAAAATGAGAAAGCTCATAGCACTTGGAGTGGCAAGCCTTGCACTCCTGGCAGCATCCTGCCAGCAAAAGCCTGCAGAACAGCAGCAGCCAGCAGAACAGCAACAGCAGCAGCAACCTGCACAACCACAGCAACCCGCTGAGCAACAACAGCAACAGCAGCCTGCCGGGGAGCAACAGCAACAGCAACCCGCTGGAGAACAACAGCAACAACAGCCTGCCGGAGAGCAGAAGAAGTAAAATATCTACGGGGGGCCTCGCCCCCTAAATCTCTTTTCTGGGAGAAGGAACATGTATGCGGTTATAGAAACTGGTGGAAAGCAATATAGGGTTGAAAAGGGCTTAAGGCTAAAGGTAGAAAAGCTACCTTATGAGCCTGGAACCCTTATAGAGTTGAACCCCATACTTATAAGAAAAGAGGATGGCACCGTAGAATTCAATAAGGGAAAGGTTTTGGCAGAAGTTACATCTCATGGCAAGCACAAAAAGGTGATAGTTTTTAAGTTTAGGGCAAAGAAGAATTACAAAAGATGGAAAGGTCATAGACAGCCATACACAGAAATACTTATAAAAGACATTAAGGAGGTCTAAGGCATGGCTTCCAAGGCAAGCGGTGGCTCAACGAGAAATGGAAGAGATAGCCATTCTAAAAGGCTTGGTGTTAAAAGGTACGATGGCCAGATAGTAAGGGCTGGTAATATATTGGTAAGACAAAGAGGAACAAAGGTATACCCAGGCTTAAACGTAGGCATGGGCTCAGACTTTACTCTCTTTGCCCTTGTGGATGGCGTGGTGAAGTTTGAAAACAGAAGGAACAAAAAGTTTGTAAGCGTAATACCTTTGCAAAGTGCTACAGCCTAAGTTTTTTGTCGCTACCTTTATAGCCTACTAAGCCTTCTATAGCCAAGGCAAACTCCCTTATTTCCTTCTGGGCTCCCTGATGGGTCCTTAGAGTTAAGAAGTTATCTAGGGAGATTCTTGGCACAGTCCAATAGAACCTTGTCTTCATAAACTGGGGCAGTATGCCCCTTGCCAGTTCTTTTGCTACTCCATGCTCTACCATAGACCTATATAGGTCCTTAAGGTCCTGCACATACCAGCCTACCTTTTTCAAAAAAAGTGAGTTCCATGGCTCTTCTACGGGTTCTTCTATGGAGGCCTGCTTGTTGCTTTTGGCTTGCTTTCTAAGGTAAGGAGGTATATAAAAGTCTGGTTCATAATCCACATACCTTCTGCTTATCTCATTATAAGAACCAAACCTATGCCTGTGCCATTGGCGAGCTATAAAGAGGGGGCATTCTACCACAAAGGTGTAATAGTCCATATCTGTTCCAAGCTCAAGGCTGTCTACAAGACCTATCCATCCGGAAGATGTTTCTACTTTTTCTTTTAAGTAGGCTTTATCCATAGAATAGTCTTCTGGGTCTGTGCCTTTTAATAGGGAAAGGGTGGCTGGAAGGGCCTCTTTTATGCCTTCCTCCAAGTAAGAAGATAAAGATTCCCAAGCGTTTATAAAGTTTCTGAGGTTTAGCCATATAAAGCCTTTGGAATAATATATCTGCACTGCGGGGTTTTCCACCTTGCCAAGGATTTCAAGCCAGAGCTCTTTATCTCCTTCTATGGCAATTACAATGTGTTCAAAGGGCGAGGCATGCTTATGTTGTAGCAGATATTTAATAAGCTTTATGTCCCTTTCCTTGTCTACCTCTTGATCCTTTCCAAAGGAAACCCTTGCACACCTAACTATCCTCTGGTCTGACCCCATAATGTGAACCTTCATAGCACCTCCAAGAGCTTTGGCACTCCGATAGTGGCTGGTTCTCTAATTATAACATCTGCTATGGAAGATATGGGAGTGGGCTCTGGGTTTATCTCTATCACCTTTGCCCCATGCCTTTTTGCCAAAAAGGGAAGTTCTGCGGCTGGATAGACCACTCCAGAGGTTCCTATGGAAACAAAAACATCACAGGTCATAGCCCATTGAAAGGCTATATTAAGAGCTTTTTCCGGTAGGCTTTCACCAAACCAAACCACATCTGGCCTAATAAGCCCTCCACACTCCTTACAAGATGGTGGAAGCTTCTCATAGAAGGTCTTATAGTCGTAGTAGTTGGCACCACAGCTAAGGCACCTTACCCTCCATATGTTCCCATGAAGTTCCACAAGCCTTTTGGACCCTGCTTTTTGATGAAGTCCATCCACATTTTGTGTGATAAGAAGAAAGTTATCCCCAAGAATATTCTCAAGTTCTACAAGGGCCTTGTGGCCCTTATTTGGTTCTGCCTTTTCTATTATGCTTCTTCTCCAAAGATACCACTCCCACACAAGTGCGGGATTTCTTTTGAATGCCTCTGGCGTAGCCAGCTCTTCTGCCCTAAAATTCTTCCATAGGCCATCCTTACCTCTAAAGGTAGGAATTCCACTTTCTGCGGATATGCCAGCACCGGTTAAAACTACCACTTTCATGGAATAATATATACACCATGAAAAGGTTCTTTGAAAAGGTTCCAAAAGAGTTGTGGAGAAGCTATCATTGGCAGGTTCAAAACAGGATAAAGACAAAGGAAGAGCTAAAAAGATATATAAAGCTTACAAAGGAAGAGGAGGATGGCATAGATAGAACTAAAGGACTTTACCCAATGGCCATAACCCCCTATTACCTTTCCCTCATAGACCCGGAGGACCCACAAGACCCCATAAGACTACAGGCGATACCAAGAGTTGTGGAGGTGGATGAAAGAGTCCAATCTTACGGTGATCCAGACCCCTTTAAGGAAGAGGGAGATATTCCCGGCCTTACCCACCGATACCCCGACAGGGTACTATTTACCCTTACCACCTTTTGTGCCGTGTATTGTAGGCATTGTATGAGAAAAAGGATTTTTCAGGAAGGAGAGAGGGCAAGGACAAAGGAGGAGATAGATAGGTTCATAGAATATCTAAAAAAACACGAGGAAGTAAGAGAAGTGCTTTTATCTGGTGGCGAACCACTCTCTGTAAGCAACGAGAAGCTAAACTATGTGCTTTCAAGGATAAGGGAGGTGCCACATGTGGAGATAATAAGGATAGGAACAAGGCTTCCGGTGTTGGCACCACAGAGGTTCTTTGATGAGGAGCTTCTAAATATCTTAGAAAAGCATTCACCCATATGGATAAACACCCACTTTAACCACCCCAAGGAGATAACAGAAGAGTCTGCCGAGGCCATAGAAAGGCTACTAAGGCATGGCGTTCCGGTAAACAACCAAACGGTGCTTTTGAAGGGTGTAAACGATGACCCGGAGACAATGCTGAGGCTTTTTAGAGAACTGCTTAGGATAAAGGTGAGGCCTGTTTATCTCTTTCACTGCGACCCTGTAAAGGGTGCGGTGCATTTTAGAACAAGCTTGGAAAAGGGCCTTGAGATAATGGAGTATTTGAGAGGAAAGATTTCTGGCATGGGCATACCCACCTATGCGGTAGACCTGCCCGGTGGAAAGGGCAAGGTGCCAATAAGCCCCAATTATATAATTCAAAAGGATGGAGACACATACACCTTTAGAAGCCCCCTTGGTGGTATTGTAGAATACACTATTTCCGATGTGGAAGTATTTTAAGGCTTTGTTTTTATCTTTAATTGATGCACTTAAAGGAGAGGTGGGCTATCACAGCGCCTCTTTAACCTATCAATTCCTCACGGTAATCGGCTCTCTTGTTATATTACTTGCCTTTTTATCCATGTATTTGCCCTTCCTTGACCCTATGAAAGTCTATCAATACCTTCAAGGCCTTATCCCTTCTTATGCGGAAGATATACTGAATAAAATACTCCCTGCTTATGAAAAAAAGGCAACTGGTTCCATCCTTTCTTTGGTACTTGCTTACTACTTTTCTCTATCCTTTGCCAAGTCTTTGAACACAGCCTTTGGGTTTGTTTATGGGAAAAAACCTGTAGAAAGGGAAGTTTTCTTTTGGACGGTAATGCCCCTTATGATGGTCTTTTATACCCTTCTTCTTTCTGTGGCCATAGTCCTGCTTACCGTAAGCAAAGCCCTCCTTGGTGGCATATACTACAGGATTGCGGAGCTATTTAACCTATTTATCATATTCCTTGTGCTTACCATGCTCTATTCCTTGTATTTCAAGCTTAAGAGAGCTACCCTTATTGCCTCAGGCCTTGTGGCCCTTATGCTCTTTTTCTTGAATAAGGCCTTTTCTCTCATAGTGGTCAAGATGGTTAGCCTTAGCCCCCTCTATAGCATAATAGGGTCTCCCCTTCTTTTGCTTATGTGGCTCTATTACTCTTTCTTTTGCCTTTTGGTGGGTGTGAGGATCATAGCCAGATTAGACCAACTTTTCCAGTAGATTGTTGGCCCCGTTTAGCTTCTGGTATGCGCTGGATATCACGTAGTATATCTGCTCGCCCTCGGCTATGGAGAGGTCATAAAGGGTTATGCTAAGGTCCTTTAGCACTTGGTAAAGGGTTGTATATAAGTTTTCATCCAGCTTTTTCTCTGGGTTGGGTATTTCCTTGTAGGTCTTCATTATATAATCGCACATGCCCTTTATACTCTTGGCTATGTTGATTATCTCCGGGTCGTGCGCATACATTTGTATAACTTCCGCATACCTTTCCTCTATCTCCTCATAAGTGCTCTTAAAAAGCATATCCTCTAAAAAGAAAAGCTCTTTTCCCATGGCTAATCCTCTCATATAAATATGGTCTTTTGAGACACATTTTCAACTGGCATGACTGTCCAAAAAGGATAGTATTTCTGACAAGTTATTGGCTTGACGCAGTCCTTCTATGTTATGGGTTTTATAACCGATTATGGGCTTTCCCAAAATAAGGGCGTAGGCTATTTCTGACAGAGTTCCCCAGTTGCCACCTATGGCTACTACCACATCACCGCTGGCTACCACCAAGGGATTCCTGTTCCAATTCATGCCGGTCCTTATCTTTATATCCACGTATGGGTTTGCCTCATCACCTTCGTAGGAAGGAAGGATGCCCACCGTTAGCCCTCCCATCTCCTTTGCACCCTTGCATACCGCTTCCATCACGCCACCCCTCCCACCGCATACCACCACCCATCCCCTCTTGGTTATCTCTTTGCCAAGCTCATAAGCTATTTTGTATTCTTCTTCCTCAGGCTTTGCCTTTGAAGAGCCTATAACCGCCACCTGCCTCATGGTTTTTAAGTATAAAGGAATTAAACACTCCTATGTTAAAACTCTTTGAGACGTATAACCCTTGCCTTTAATATGGGCTTGTTCTAAAATTTTAACTATGCCACACTTGACTATTGATGTATTACAGCTACTGGAAGAGAAGCTCGGAAAGGAAGAAGCTAAAAAGGTAGCAGAGGCTATTGAACTCGCCTTAGAAAGCATAGAAGAGAAAGCCAAGGATGTGGCACTACAGAAAAAGCTAGAATTAAAGGAAGAGCTTACAAAAGAACTGGCAACAAAGGCGGACTTGCAAGTATTAAAGGCTGAGCTTGAGGCAAGGATAGAAAAAGAAGTATCAAAGCTAAGGGAAGAGATACTCAAGCTTGACAGGAAGTTCACCATAATGTTTTTAATACTGCTTTTTGCCATAATCCTTTTAAACAAGGATGCCTTAGAGTTTATAGCAAGGCTTTTTGGCCTTATTAAGTAAGGCTTAGGCCCTAATTTTCTCCTTTTCTGTTAATACCTTCCTCAAATACTGGCCTGTATAAGAGCCTTCCCTTTGAGCTATTTCCTCCGGTGGCCCCACGGCCACCACATAGCCTCCCCTTTCCCCGCCCTCTGGCCCAAGGTCTATGATCCAATCTGCGCACTTTATCACATCAAGATTATGTTCTATAACCACTACCGTATTGCCTTTATCCACAAGCCTTTGCAGTATGTCTATGAGCTTTTTCACATCGTCCATATGGAGGCCTGTGGTAGGCTCGTCTAAAAGGTAAAGGGTCCTCCCTGTTTCCTTCTTGGAAAGCTCCCTTGCAAGCTTTATCCTTTGAGCCTCTCCACCAGACAAGGTGGTGGCGGGCTGTCCCAGTTTTATGTATCCAAGGCCTATGTCCTTTAAAAGTTGTAGCTTCCTCCTTATGGTGGGTATATTTTCAAAGAATTCATAGGCTTCGTCCACGGTCATATCAAGCACATCGGCTATGTTTTTGCCCTTATAAAGAATATCAAGGGTTTCTCTGTTGTACCTTTTGCCCTTACACACATCGCAAGGCACATAAACAGGTGGCAAAAAGTGCATCTCTACCCTTATCACACCCTCACCCTGACAGGCTTCGCACCTTCCACCCTTTACGTTAAAAGAAAACCTTCCTGCGTTGTAGCCTCTTGCCCTTGCCTCTGGAGTTTGGGCAAAGAGGTCCCTTATGTGGTCAAAGACCTTTGTGTAGGTGGCTGGGTTTGACCTTGGAGTCCTTCCTATGGGAGATTGGTCTATGTTTATGACCCTGTCAAAATGCTCAAGCCCTTCTATCCTATCAAAGCCTTCCACCTCCGCACTGCCTCCATAGAAAAGGGCCCTGCTATATTCCCAAAGGATATCATATATTAGCGTGGACTTGCCACTGCCGGAGACTCCTGTGATACACACAAAAAGACCAACTGGAATTTCTACCGTAATATTCTTCAGATTATGCTTCCTTGCTCCAACTATCCTTAGCCATCTATCCTTTGGCTTTCTTCTTTTTTCTGGCACAGGTATGGAGAGCCTTCCTGAAAGGTAGGCACCAGTAAGGGACCTTTCATCCCTTAACATATCCTCCACCCTCCCTTGGAAGACCACCTCACCGCCCTTTTTACCCGCCCCCGGACCCATATCTATGACCCAGTCTGCGCTCAGAATAGTCTCTGGGTCATGCTCCACCACTATAACCGTGTTGCCAAGGTCCCTTAGGTCCTTAAGGGTCTTTATAAGCTTTTCTGTGTCCCTTGGATGCAAGCCTATAGACGGCTCATCAAGAACATACAAAACTCCGGTAAGCTTAGAGCCTATCTGTGTTGCAAGCCTTATGCGTTGCATCTCACCACCGGAAAGGGTGGTGGCACTACGTGCAAGGTTTAGGTAGTCAAGCCCCACGTTTATAAGAAAGCCAAGCCTATCGGATATCTCCTTTATTAGCCTTTCTGCCACTATAAGGCTTTTGCCCTCAAGCTTGGAAGGAAGACTATCAAAGAACTCCTTTGCCATCCTTATGGGCATGCGTGCCACATCCCATATGCTCTTTCCATCTATAAGAACCGAAAGGGCCTCAGGCCTTAGCCTTGCACCACCACACTCAGGGCAGGGCTTTTCCCTTATAAACTCCGATATCTCCTCCCTTAACCTCTCCGACTCCTCTTCCAAAAACCTCCTCTCCAAGTGTTTTACTATTCCTTCAAAATTCCCACCGTCAAGAGAACCACCATAAAGCAAAAAGCTTTTTATTCCGCTTGGTAGGTCCTGCCATGGCGTCCTTGGGTCATAACCAAGTTTTCTTAGGATGTTCATTATGGGATATTTCAAGTATTCAAAAAAGGAAGAATCGGTTATCCTTACGGCATCTATGGCAGGCTCTTTTTCATCTATCAAAAGCTTTACATCCACCTCCCACTTTACGCCCAAGCCCTTGCAGGCTTGGCAAGCACCATAGGGGGAGTTGAAAGAAAAAAGCCTTGGGGAAAGCTCTGGAATGGAAAAGCCATGGTCTGGGCATGTAAGCCTCTCGCTAAAAATCTCCTCCTTTTGAGTTTCCACATCCTCTATCTTTAAAAGACCCTTTGAAAGCTCAAGGGCCTTCTCTATGGCCGTAAGCAGTCTTGCCCTCTCTTCCTCCTCAAGGGTGAGCCTGTCTACAACCAAGTCTATATTATGCTTTTTGTTTTTGTCCAAAGGTGGCACTTCCAAAATCCTCATATATTCTCCATCCACCTTTACCCTTGAAAAGCCCATTTTATCAAGCTCTTTAAAAAGTTCTTTAAACTCACCCTTTTTGCCCCTTACCAAAGGAGAAAGCACGCTTATGCGCCTGCCTTTGTATTTCTCCCACACCTTTTCCAGCATCTCATGGGCCGAAAGGCCCTCAAGCAACCTTCCACACTCAGGACAATGGGGCTTTCCTATGTTTGCCCAAAGGACCCTCATATAGTCGTATATCTCTGTTACAGTTCCAACGGTGGAACGTGGATTTTTTGAAGTGGTCTTTTGGTCTATGGCTATGGCTGGAGAAAGGCCTTCTATTATATCCACATCGGGCTTTTCCATAATGCCCAAAAATTGCCTTGCGTAAGAAGAAAGGGATTCCACATACCTCCTTTGTCCCTCCGCATAGATGGTATCAAAGGCGAGGGAGGATTTGCCAGAGCCAGAAGGTCCGGTTATTACCACAAGCCTATTTTTTGGTATATCAAGGTTTACGTTTTTAAGGTTATGCTGACGGGCACCCCTTATGATGATCTTGTCATACATCAAGTATGTTATAATGTAGGGCAAAGATGGAAAAAATTCAAGAGATAATAAGCAGGCTTGAAAAGGTCTTTCCAGACAAGCTTGAGCTAAACTTTTCAAACCCTCTTGAACTCCTTGTAGCTGTCATCTTGGCAGCCCAAGCAACGGATAAAAAGGTAAATGAAGTCACAGAAAGCCTTTTCAAAAAGTATAAAAGCTGTGAAGACTACTTAAAGGTCCCTCTTGAGGAACTGGAGAAAGATATAAGCTCCATAAACTACTACAAAAATAAGGCAAAGTATATAAAGTCTGCCTGTCAAAAGATAATGGAAGAGTTTGGTGGTAAGGTGCCAGACACCATGGAGGACCTTGTAAAGCTTCCCGGCATAGGAAGAAAAAGCGCAAACATAATCCTATATAATGCCTTTGGAAAAAACGAAGGCATAGCCGTAGATACCCATGTGGCAAGGGTGAGCCAAAGGCTTGGCCTCACTAAGGAAAGCAAGCCAGAAAAGATAGAAAGGGACCTTATGGAGCAGGTCCCAAGAGAGCTTTGGGGCAAGTTTTCAAACCTTCTCATACTGCTTGGAAGATACATATGCACGGCACAAAAGCCAAAGCATTTTGAATGCCCTTTGTATGACCTCTGTCCCTCCAGGGAGCTATGATAGGTGTAATTGGTGGAAGTGGTCTATACAAGCTTGAGGGCTTTGAGGTAATAGATAAAATCAAGGTAAGAACACCCTTTGGAGAACCCTCCTCTCCCGTAGTGGTGGTGAATGTGGCAGGGAAAAGGCTTTTCTTCCTCTCAAGGCATGGAGAAGGCCACATATACCCTCCCCATCTTGTCCCATATAGGGCAAACCTCTGGGCTTTTAGGGAGCTGGGTGTAAAGAGGGTAATAGCCATATCTGCTGTGGGTGGTATAAACAGAAGGCTATCACCGGGAGACTTTGTAGTTATAGATGACCTTTTGGACTTTACAAAGAATAGGAAGGACACCTTTTATGAGGGCAAGTTCTCCCTGCCAGTGGCCGGTGAGGACAAGGTGGCAAGGCTTTTAAAAGAGGGTAAGGTGGTCCATATAGACGCAACCCAGCTCTATTGCCCTCAGATGAGAAGGATTATGATTGAAGTGCTTGAGGAGCTAAAGCTTCCTTATCATGCCTCCGGCACCTATGCCTGCACGGAAGGTCCAAGGTTTGAAACGCCCGCAGAGATAAGGATGATAGAAAAGCTGGGTGGGGATGTGGTGGGCATGACGAGCTATCCTGAGGTGGTCTTGGCCCGTGAGCTTACCATGTGTTATATGAGCCTTTGTGTGGTGGCAAACCCAGCGGCGGGCATTGCAGGCTATCGCCTAACAAGCGATGAAGTTATAAACTTAATGAAACAAAAGGAAGAGGAGATAGGAAAAGTTCTTATTGAGTTTTTAAAGAGGATTCCAGAAGAAAGAGATTGTGGATGTGAAAAAATACTTGAAGGCGCAGAAGTTTAAACAAAAACCTCTTCCAAAATTCTGTTTAACTCTCCTAAAAAGTTCCTAACGGCAGGGCTTTGTGGCCTATCTTTGCTGTAGATAAGATAGAACTTCCTCACAAGAGGGTTCATTCCATCAACCTTTAAAACCTTTACCTCTGGAGGTCTAAACCTCTTTAGCACATAAGAAGAGGCAAAAGAGACAGCCTTTATATTCCTTAGTGTCTCTAAAATAACCTCATTTTTGTTTGCCACTAAAACTACATTAAGACTGCTTACATCTACACCTATGGACCTTAAAAAGTTCTCCACAAACCTCCTAGTTCCAGAGGTCTCTTCTCTGAAAAGGAAGGGTAGTTTTACAAGCTCCTCCAAGCTTATCCTCTCTTTCACACCTGGACCGCCAAGAAAGACTATGTTATCCTCCCATACTTCCTTTACCTCAATCCTTGGGTCTTCATACTTTACACCCACAAACCCCATATCCACCTCCCCAGCCTCAACCTTTTTGATAACTATGTAAGAGTCCTCCACCGTAAGGTCTATCTTTGTATTTGGGTTTTTGTTAATATACCTGCTTATAATATCTGGCAGAAGGTAGCTTCCCGGTATGGAGCTGGCGCCTATCTTTATATGGCCTTTGTAAGAGCCTGAGACAAGCCTTATCTCTTCTATGATGGATTGCTTTAATTCTACCAACCTTTTTGCATAGGGGTATAGCATATGGGCGTTGCTTGTAGGAAGGTATCTCTTTCCCTTTTTATAAAAGAGTTTAAGGCCTATGGATTTTTCTAAATTATGCACATGGAAGCTGATGGTGGACTGGGAAAGATGCAAACAGTCAGAGCTTTGGGATATGCTACCCTTTTCATATACACAACAGAATATTTCCAAAAGCCTCAAATCTATATCTATGGGTTTCATCTTTTGCTAAAAGGTTAGTTGAAAACTTATACATTTCAATGAGTCTTCTCATAGCTTTTTGTTTATAGATTCACCTTTTCCTCTATCAAAAAGGGCTTTTCCTCTTTTGTTCGGTAGTATATCCTTACTAAAAGCTCCGCTATTATGCCTGTAGATATTAGCTGTATGCCAGCCAAAGTAAAAAGCACGCTGAGGATAAGCAAGGGCCTTCGGCCTATATCCTCATCCATAAAGAGCTTTATAAAGATAAGATAAAAGAGCATTAAAAGTCCTAAGCTCAAAAGCAAAAAGCCAAAGGTTCCAAAGACATACATGGGCTTGTTTAGGTATTCGTTTAAAAACTTCACCAAGAATATGTCCAGTATGACCCTTATGGTCCTTCCTATGCCATACTTGGACCTGCCATAGACCCTCGGATGGTGCTTTACTGGAATTTCGGTTATTTTTGCTCCAAGCCTTTTGGTCAAAGCAGGCAAAAATCTGTGCATATCTCCATAAAGCTCAAGCCTTTTTACTATATTAGACCTATAGGCCTTTAGGGTGCATCCATAATCGTGCAATTCCACGCCCGTTACCTTTGATATGATCCAGTTGGCGATCATGGAAGGGAGCTTCCTTGAAAAGAAGGGGTCCTTTCTGTCTTTCCTCCAACCGCTTACAATATCGTAGCCTTCTTCCAGCTTTTCCAAAAGCCTTGGTATGTCCTCCGGGTCGTTTTGAAGGTCTGCATCCATGGTTATGATGACCTCTCCGCTGGCGTGCTGGAAGCCAGCATACATGGCAGCAGTCTGCCCATAGTTTTTCCTAAACCTTATAAGCTTTACCCTCTTATCCTCCTTGGCTATAGCCACCAACCTTTCCCATGTGCCATCTGTAGACCCATCATCCACAAAGATTATTTCATACTCCCTATCAAAGCCCTTTAACACTTCCTTTAGCTTTTGATATAAAAGTGGCACATTCTCCTCTTCGTTATAGGCTGGTATGACTATGGATAGATATACGCCTTCAGACTTCATACCTTCCCTCGGACCTAAGGATTACATAAATGTGCTTTCCCTTTTCCCTTATGTCTTCCACCTTATAGTCGTAGAAGTTTATCCTATGAAGCTCAGAAAGTTTAAGCTCTTTCTCCGCTATATACCTTAAAGTGTAGGCATGGTGCTTGGCTGGGTTCATAACCTTTTTGTCCTTCCTGTAATACTCAAAGCTTACCACCTTTTCCACATTTGAGAGGTCAAAAAGGGAGAGGTATTCCTTTGAAATGAAAGGAAAGACCACTTTACCATTTAAAAGCCTTTGGGAAACATTTTTTATATGAGGCTTCCAAAAGTCAAAGAGGCTTTTGCCCTCATAAACATCCTTCCAGCCTATGGGTGCATAGGGCATACATGCCTTTGGCTTTACAAGTCCGTAGATGGGTGAAAGAACATAAGAGTTCTCATTTATATATTCCATAACCTTTGGAGGCATTACCCACATCTCCAAGCTCTCCCAAAAAGGCCCACCAAACCTTCTATAGAGTGGTGCAATAAAACTATCTTGAGAAAAGGCCTTTTCCAAAAGCCTTGAGAAAGGCTCAAACTCCAAAAGGCCGTAGGCACTATCACAGTCCCGTAGGTTGATCCTGTGCTGTTTTTTGCTGTAAGGCAGTATGAAAAGGAACATGTCTAAAATTATAAAGCATGAAGCTAAAAAAACATTTAGGACAACATCTGCTTGTGGCTCCTGGTGTTTTGGACCGAATAGCCCAGCTTATTGACCCAAGGGAGGGAGAGGTTTTGGTGGAGATAGGTCCCGGAACGGGAAACCTTACAAAAAAGGTCCTTGCACACCCTTTTAAGGAACTCCACCTTTTGGAGATAGACCAAGATATGATAAGAAGCTTAAGGGAAAGCATAAAGGACCCAAGGGTAGTTATCCATGAGGCGGACGCAGTAAGCTTTGATTTTTGCAGTCTGGGAGAAAATATCAAGGTTTTTGGAAATCTGCCCTACAACGTGGCAAGCCTTATAGTTGAAAAAACAGTCTTTCATCATCAATGCATATCTCAAGCGATTTATATGCTTCAAAAGGAGGTGGCCGAAAAGATACAAAAGGGACCATCTTGGCTTTCCGCCTTTGTGAGAACCTTTTACAAAGTGGAATACCTTATGAGCATACCAAGCAGGTTTTTCTACCCAAAGCCCAAGGTGCAATCCGGCCTTATAAGGCTTACAAGAAAGGAAGAGTTGCCAGAGATTGACCTAAAGGACTATAAGAACTTCTTGACAAGGCTATACTCCATGAGAAGAAAGGCCATAAAGCATAAACTTCCTGAAGAGGTTTTACTTGAGCTATCCATAGACCCCATGTGTAGGGTAGAAAGCCTTGACCCAGAAAAACTCCTTTTGATTTATAATATCCACCAAAAAGTGAGAGGTGATAAGAGATGATGGACACCTTCTTCATGGAAAGAGACCCCTACGCCCCCATTAGACATTGTTATCCCATTAGCAACGTGCTTTACTATGGAAAGAGTGAGTACCAAGAGATAATGGTGGTAGAATCACCGCACTTTGGGAAGATCCTTGTCCTTGACGGCGTAGCCCAGTGCGACGAAAGGTATGAGTTTATCTACCACGAGTATATGGCACATGTGCCACTCTATGCCCATCCTAATCCGGAGAACGTTCTCATAATAGGTGGTGGTGATGGAGGAGTTTTAAGGGAGGTTCTTAAACATCCAGAGGTAAAAAGGGCTGTGCTTGTGGATATAGACAAGGAGGTTATAGAAGTTTCAAAGAAGTTTTTACCCACCATGGCCTCGGCCTTTGAAGACCCAAGGGCCATTGTGTTAAACGAGGATGGTTATAAATACATACAAGACTATGAAAATGAGTTTGATGTGATAATAGTGGACTCTACAGACCCGGTAGGCTTTGCCCATGTGCTAACAACGGAGGAGTTTTTCAAGTATGTTTATAGGGCGCTCAAAGAGGATGGTATATATGTGGGACAAACGGAATCTATACACTACCACCTTGAAATTGTAAGGAGGATACAAAAAGCTCTTAAAAAGGTCTTCCCCATAGTGGACCTTTACACCGCCGTGATACCCGGCTATGCAGGATACTGGTGGACCATGTCCATAGCCTCAAAGAAGCACCCCGTAAGGGAACCTTCCAGACCTGTAAAGGTTCAAACAAAGCTCTACTCCGAGGATATGCACAAACATGCCTTTTTGCCAGAAAGCTTTTATAAAAAGCTCATATCTGGTGAGTATGTCTTTTAGTATTTTCCGGTAATGTAGTCCGCCACCGTGCTGGCTGCGATGGAATAGGGCTTTACCACTGGCTTTAGGCCTTGGGCCAACACATAGCCTATGGCCTCTTTGAGTATTACGCTAGAGTTGTGTTCTGGGTTTGGGTTTATATCAAGATGGACCTCAAAGGGCCTTTGGCCCACCACCTCCGATATCTCAAGGGCAAGATATACCGCCCTGCTAACCTCCTCCAAAAGCCTCTGTCTAAGGGACCTTATGCGTGGCACCCTATCCACCCTCCAAAAGATCTTAGCACCCCTGCAGGAGTCTATATGGACCACCACCACAGAAACGAATACGGTATGGCTTTTCACCTGCCTTGAATCACAGCCCACATAAACGGCAGTCTTCGGAGATGTATTCTTTATAAACTCCTTTACCTCCTCTATATCCCTTATTAGGGGCATGAAAATATTTTAAAGCTACAAATGACCATAAGGATTAAATTAGTTTTTGTGGAGAACATCTTTATGACTTTTCTGTCCTATGTGATCTTTACATCCCACATAGTTCAGATAAAACAAGAGTGAAGATTTTGATAATCTGACATTTGAAGAGCTTTACATCCCACATAGTTCAGATAAAACCTATGAACTCTCAATGAAGCTGGTAAAGCAAAAGAACTTTACATCCCACATAGTTCAGATAAAACAGAAGAGCTAAAAATTGCTTATAGAGAAGCAGGATTGCTTTACATCCCACATAGTTCAGATAAAACTGTTCAGTATAGCACCAAAAGGATTTTCAACAACAATCTTTACATCCCACATAGTTCAGATAAAACGAGAGAAGAGTTGAAGAAAGCTATAAAGAGACATACTGACTTTACATCCCACATAGTTCAGATAAAACACTGAAGAAGAGCTGTATAAAACAATAAGCAAGCTCACTTTACATCCCACATAGTTCAGATAAAACGAGCAAAAGGCGAGTAGCGAACAAAAGCTTGAGTTAACTTTACATCCCACATAGTTCAGATAAAACTAAAGCTTGTGTGCAACTACATAGACAGTTTGCCTCTTTACATCCCACATAGTTCAGATAAAACATACAAAGCAATAGACAAGGGGGGACTGTACAGCAGTGCTTTACATCCCACATAGTTCAGATAAAACGCCCCTAAGTGTATGTTGTAG
>FWWM01001431.1_pt1 | contig 71671 bp, 65 predicted proteins | sample 2228351 | NCBI WGS metagenome assembly FWWM01 (sample SAMEA103939774, study PRJEB20133) | metagenome | reverse complement strand
TATGCAATTGCAAATGAGTTTATCATAAATCTTTTCTTTAAAGTAAAAGCACCATATTCAATCAACAAGCTTACTGAAGATGCTGTGCTCAGTGCAATAAAAAATCATCAGTTGAAAGATGAGATGGTTAAAAAGATTTCATCAGAAAAGCATTTGTTAATAGAGAGAATTTCGAGACTGAACTTTGTGAAAAAAATTTATCCATCTGATGCAAACTTCATTTTGGTTGAAATAAATGATGCCCAAAAGGTATATGAACACTTAAATAAAAAATCAATAAGAGTGAGAATGAGAACTGATGATGTCAGATTGAAAGATTGCGTCAGAATAACTGTTGGAAATAAATCTGAAAATGAAAATTTAATATCAGCTTTAAAGGAACTTGAATGAAACAAATAAACCAAAAGAATCGAAAATCATTTGTTGAGAGAGTAACAAAGGAAACAAGCATAAAGGTTAAATTAAATCTTGATGGTAAAGGCAAATCTTCAATCAGCACAGGCATTGGATTTTTTGATCATATGCTTGAGCAGATTGCAAAGCACGCGAACATTGATTTGACAATTTCAGTCAAAGGCGATTTGAATGTGGATGAACACCACACTGTTGAAGATACCGGTCTTGCACTCGGTGAGGCAATAAGAACTGCACTTGGTGATAAGAAAGGAATTCAGCGATATGGATTCTTTCTTCCGATGGATGATTCAGTTGCACTTTGTACAATTGATCTAGGCGGAAGAAGTTATCTGAACTTCAATTGTAAATTCAATAGAGAAAGAGTTGGTGAATTCCCAACTGAGTTAACAAAGGAATTTTTCAGAGCTTTAGCTGATTCAATAAAAGCAAATATTTATTTAAAGACAACAGGCGAAAATGATCATCATAAAATTGAGTCAATGTTTAAGGCATTTGCTAAGTCATTGAATGAAGCCGCAAGAATTGATGAACGAAATAATAATCGTATTCCATCAACAAAAGGAATATTATGATTGCTTTGATTGATTACGGCGCAGGCAATACAGCATCGGTTGTAAATGTGTTAAAAGATTTAAAAGTTGATTTTCAGCTCACAGGCATTCCTGATGACTTAGATATTGCAGACAAAATTATTTTGCCCGGAGTTGGAGAAGCATCTTTTGCAATGAAAAAATTGCACGAGTTAAATCTGATAGAATTAATTAAAGCTACATCAAAACCTTTTCTTGGGATTTGTTTGGGAATGCAACTGCTTTGTGAAACCACAGAAGAAGGAAACAGTGATTGCCTTGGAATTATTCCTGTTAAAGTAAAGAGATTTAATGAACACAATCTTAAAGTTCCGCACATGGGCTGGAATCAGATTTCAGAAATACAGGATGAGCAGTTACTTAATTCTGTTTCATCAGGAAGCTATTTTTATTTTGCTCATTCATATTTTGTCCCGATTAACAAGTGGACAACTTCTTCATCAGAATATGGATTAAAATTTTCTGCGTCTGTTAAATACAGGAATTTCTTTGGCGTTCAGTTTCACCCTGAAAAATCGGCTTCGGAAGGAATAAAAATCATAAAAAACTTTTTAGAGTTATGCTGATAATACCTGCTATTGACATACTTGATGGAAAACTTGTCAGACTTGAGAAAGGAAATTATAACTCTGGCAAAGTTTACTCTGATGATCCATTTTCTGTAGCTTCAATATTTGACGAGATTGGATTCGACTTAATTCATATAGTTGATTTAAGTGGTTCAAAGGAAGGCAAAATTCAAACTATTGATCTGTTAAAAAAGATTAAATCAAATCTTAAAATAAAAATTCAGTTTGGTGGGGGAATAAGATCGGCAGATGACGTAAAACTGTTATTAGAAATTCAAGTTGATTTTCTTGTTATTGGATCTCTTTCAGTAATAAATCCAGCTGAATATGAAAAAATAATTTCACTTGCCGGAAGTGATAAAATTGTAAATGCAATTGATTCAGAAAATGAATTAGTAAGAATTAAAGGTTGGACTCAAAATTCTCAGATATCAGTTTATGATCATATTGAATTTTGTTTTTTAAAAGGAACAACAAAATTTCTGTGTACTGACATTACAAAAGATGGAATGCTTTCGGGACCAAATCTATCGCTGTATAAAAAGATTAAAGAATTATTCCCACAAATTAATCTTATTGCTTCAGGTGGAATAAGTAGTTTAAGTGATGTATTAGAACTTAAGGAAATTAACATCTACGGAGCAGTAATAGGAAAAGCAATATATGAAAACAAAATTGATTTGAAGGAGTTGAAAAAAATTGCTGGCTAAAAGAATAATTCCTTGTCTTGATGTTAAAGACGGCAGAGTTGTAAAAGGGACTAACTTTGTTCAGCTCAGAGATGCCGGCTCAGCCGTTGATCTTGCAGAAAGATATTACAATGAAGGTGCTGATGAGTTGGTATTTCTTGACATCACTGCATCAATTGAAAAACGCAAAACACTTGTTGAACTTGTAAAATCAGTTGCAGAAGTTATTCGAATTCCGTTTACCGTTGGCGGAGGTATTTCAACCATTGATGATATTTCTGTCTTGCTTGATTATGGTGCTGATAAAGTATCACTAAATACTGCTGCTGTAAAAAATCCGAATTTAATTTATGAATCATCCAAGAGGTTTGGTTCTCAGGCAATCGTAGTAGCTGTTGATGTAAAAAGAATTAATGATACTAACAAAGTTTTCATTAAAGGCGGAAACGAAGAAACAAAACTTAAAGGAATAGATTGGTGTAAAAAAATTGTTGAGCTTGGTGCAGGTGAGATTCTTTTAACATCGATGGATAAGGATGGAACCAGGAATGGTTATGATATTCAATTCTTATCAATTCTTACAAAAGAGATTTCAGTTCCTGTAATTGCTTCAGGTGGTGCGGGAAAATTAATTCATTTTGAAGAAGCATTTGAAGCTGGAGCTGATGCATGTCTTGCTGCAAGTTTATTTCATTATCAGGAATTAAAAATCTCAGAATTAAAAAAATATCTTTTCAGTAAAGGAATTCCGGTAAGATTATGATTGAATTAAATAAATTAAATTTTACAAAACTAAATGGTCTCATTCCTGCAATAATAGTTGATAATGAAACCGACAAAGTTTTAATGCTTGGCTTTATGAATGAAGAAGCTTTGAGAATATCCATTGAAACTTCAAAAGTTACATTCTTAAGCAGAACTAAAAATAAATTATGGACCAAAGGAGAAACTTCCGGCAACTATCTTTTAATCAAAGAGATTATCCCGGATTGTGATAACGACTCACTTCTTATTTATGTTAATCCTCAGGGACCAACTTGTCACACCGGGAATTATTCCTGTTTTAATCTTGAACCTGATGAATTGAAGTTCCTTTCAGAGTTAAATGATTTAATCGTTACCAGAAAAAATCTAATGCCTGCAAACTCTTACACAACAAAACTTTTTTCAGAAGGTTCGGACAGAATAATTCAGAAAGTTGGTGAAGAAGCAGTTGAGGTTTTAATTGCAGCAAAAAATAAAAACAGGCAGCAGATTATTTACGAATCTGCTGACCTGTTGTATCACTTAATGGTTATGTTGACGGATAATGATATTAAACTATCTGATGTTGTATCCGAATTAAAGAACAGGCACAAATCAGATTAATTTTTCTTAACAAACCTGTAAGGTTGAAAGTCAATAAAATCATCAACATACAAATCAAAAGATTTTACTTTTCCATCTTCAATTTGAAACGGAAAGACTTTTATACCAAACATAGGATCAGAGTATGTGCAGAGAAATCTGTTGTTGCCAATGTATTCAAGTTTACCTTTAAGTTTTGAATGATGCTCTAATGTAAGTTCAAGTTTAGGTTCAGGTTCAGGATTAGAATTATCAGTAGTGATTTTTAGTTCTGCAAAACCATAAACTTCGTGCAGGTATTTCCCTTCAAATTCTGATAAGCCTATTTCAGGTTTTAACTTTAAGGCAACTGAATCACGAACTTCGTTCAACCATTTCTTATTAGCTTCTTGTCTGCGAATAAATCCGGCATAATAGCTTGAGTCATAATTTCTGTATGGAAGTCCAAGATATGAATCTAAGATTTCCCATTTTAGCGATTGGAAAAAAGCATTCTGATCGGTATTGGTGAGAACCACGATTCCAAGTTTTTCTTCGGGTACTAATGTTACTGATGTTACAAATCCGTTCACTCCTCCGGTATGCATTACTAATTCTCTTCCTTCATAATCCTGAAATGCCCAACCCATTCCGTACAGTGAATAATGAATATTATTATAAGGATGCCTTACTCTTCGATCGATAGATAGAAGTTGTCTTGTTTTCTGAATTGCAGGAAAAGGGATAACATTCTGATTATTGTATTTGCCACTATCCAGCTGGGCTATAATCCAGTGACTTAAATCAGAAATTGAGGAACCAATACTTCCGCACGGAGCCATATTATCAATATTTTCAAAAGGCAGAATAACGACTTTACCATCAACAATTGTATGTGGCTTTGCAACATTTTCTGATTTTGCGAAATCAACAGATAATGCAACCGTTCTATTCATCTGCAATGGCTGAAAAATTTTTTCCTTTAAATAATTTTCCCATCTTAAACCCGATACTTTTTGAATTATTTTTCCGGCGACAGCATAGCCCGCATTGGTGTAACCATATTTTGTCCTGAAGTCAAATTTAGGCGTAAGCATCCCGAATTTTTCAATAACTTCATCTTCATTCAAATCTGAAGTCCAATACATAAAATCACCCTGAAATGTTTCGTAGCCCATTCTGTGAGAGACAATATCAAGAAGATTAAGATTTTTTGTTACCCATTCATCTTTCATTTTAAAGTCAGGGAGATATTTAATTACTTTATCTTCCAGACTAAGTTTTCCCTCATGTTCAAGTAATGCCAGAGCAGTTCCTGTAAATGCTTTTGTGTTTGACCCGATAAGAAAGAGAGTGTTTTCGTCAACTTTCTGATCAGTTTCGAATTCCTTCAAACCATATCCTTTTGCAATAACAACTTTTCCGTCTTTTACAATCAGAACTGCGGCTCCGGGAATCTGCCATCTTTCAAGTCCGCGATTAACATAAATGTCGAGACTATCGGAAATGAAGGCAGGTATTTGCTGGGAAAAATTGTTGGTAATAAATGATAAAACTAAAAAAAGAAAAGTAATAATTTTCCTCATTCTTAACTCCTGTTTTTTTGTATTGTAAACTTACTAAAAGTTTAATCCCGATGGACTTTTTTTACCAATAATAATTCTGTACATTTGTGTACAATTTTCAATTGGATTAAAGATGAGAACAGTAAACTTCACAGATTTCAGGAACAATGCTTCGTTACTTCTTTCAGCGGTTGAGAAGGGAGAAATGGTAATTATTATGAGACACGGTAAACCAATTGCCAAACTAGTTCCTCCCGACTTAAATGAGGAAACATCAAAGCCACTAAAAAAATCTGCGCTAAGACTTGTAATTAAAGGTGCAAATTTGTCTTCTGCGATTCTGGAGGAAAGGTAAAGTTGAGAATATTTTTTGACTCATCGGCTTTCGCGAAAAGATTTATTGAAGAATCCGGAAGCGATGAGGTTGAGAAACTTTGTATGAATGCAAGAGCAATTTCTCTTTCGAGCATTTGTTTTCCGGAGATCATTTCAGCTCTTAACAGAAGGCTTCGTGAAAAAGTCCTCTCCAGAAAACAATATTCTGTTATAAAAAACAGAATGATTGAAGAATTTGAGGATATTGAAATTATTAACTTAATTCCTGAGGTGATATCTAAATCAATTTCTCTGTTAGAGAAAAATAATCTGAGGACACTCGATGCTTTACATCTTGCTTCTGCTATTCTCTGGAATTCAGATTTGTTCGTTTCAGCTGACCAAAGACAGATGGCTGCTGCTAAAAAGTCAGGTTTGAAAGTAAGATTTATTGAATAAAAAATTTCAAGTATCAGTGGTATTACTTCGATAAAAAAACTAAAAACAAAATTTATGAATTAGTAATTATAGCGGTAACTTCAAGATGTAAACATATTGATTTAATCCGCTTTAATTCCACTAAATTTATCTTTACTAAACACAAATAATATTATATATTAGTTAAAAAAATCATAAATAAAATTTGAGGATGAAATGTCAATGCGACTAAATATAATTATTGAAAAAGATGAATATGGATATTATGCTTATTGTCCTGAACTTGAAGGTTGTCAAACTCAAGGGGATTTCCTTGATGAAACCATTAAAAATATTAAAGAAGCTATTGAATTATATTTATCAACTTTAAGCGAACAGGAGAAGAAAAATTTAACTTCTAAAGAGATTTTAACAACGAGTTATGAGGTTTCAATTGCCTAAAGTCCCAAGGCTTTCAGCAATTGAAGCAGAAAGATTGCTCTTAAATAATGGATTTACTTTAATCAGAAGTAAAGGTAGCCACAGAATTTATTTGAAAGAAAATACACGAATCGTTTTACCATTTCATAGTGGTAAAATTTTACATCCTAAAATCATCAAGCAAGTCCTGAAAGCTATTGAATAAATATCATCATTTTGCTATCAAATTTCATTATATTTCCACCCTAAATTTACAAAACAATAATTCCGGTAGTTAAAATTGGCTAACGAAAAAGTTCTTGTTACATCCGCGCTGCCTTATGCAAACGGACCAATCCATCTTGGTCATTTAAGTGGCGCATATCTTCCTGCTGATATTTATGTTCGTTACAAAAGATTAAACGGAGATGATGTAATTTATATTTGCGGCTCAGACGAGCACGGTGTTCCAATCACTATAAGTGCTGATAAAGAAAAAGTTTCTCCTAAAGTTATCATAGACAGATACCACGAACAGAATAAAAAAGCTTTTGAGCGTTTCGGGATGAGTTTCGACAACTACTCCCGCACAAGTTTACCAATTCATCACGAGACTGCAAAAGAATTTTTCCTCAACTTTTATAAACGCGGATTACTGATTGAAAAAAAATCACTTCAGTTCTATGATGAAAAAGCAAAAATGTTTTTGCCCGACAGATATGTAGAAGGCACCTGTCCAAAATGTGGTAATGAGCAAGCCCGAAGTGATGAATGCGAAGTTTGTGGTTCGCTGTATGATCCTTCAGAGTTAATAAATCCTGTTAGCAAAGTTAGCGGCGAGCGACCTGTTTTAAAGGAAACATCTCATTGGTATTTTCCTTTGGGTAAATATCAACCTGCACTTGAAAAATATGTCAATGAAATGAATGAAAAATATGGTTGGAAAGAAAATGTGCTTCAGTATTGCCGTGGATGGTTTAAAGATGGTTTGAAAGATCGAGCAATCACACGAGATCTGGATTGGGGAATTAAAGTACCAATTGACGGGGCAGATGGAAAGGTAATTTATGTCTGGTTTGAAGCTGTGCTGGGATATATTTCATCAACAAAAGAATATTCTCAGAAAGTCAATCAGCCTGATTTGTGGAAAAAATACTGGCAGGATCAGAACACCAAATACATAGCTTTTATTGGTAAAGATAATGTTGTTTTCCACACAATAATCTTTCCTGCAATACTTATGGCGTGGAATGAAGGTAACGATGAGAAATATTGTCTGCCACAGAATGTTCCGGCAAATGAATTTTTAAATTTCGAAGGGAAGAAATTTTCCAAGAGTCGTGGTTGGGGGATTGATGTTGATGAGTTTCTTGATTTATTTCCTGCAGATCCGCTTCGTTACTGCCTTGCTGCAAACTTACCTGAAAACCGTGATACAGATTTTTACTGGAAAGAATTTCAGCTGAGAAACAACAGTGAACTTGCCGATATTCTCGGCAACTTCATTAACAGAACATTCACATTCGTATTTAAACATTTTGATGGAAAAGTTCCTGCGCTGGGTAAACTTGAAAAAATTGATGAAGAGATGTTAAAGACTATCGAATCTTATCCACAAAAAATTTCTGATTTATTTGAGCATTATAAAATAAAAGATGGTGTAAATGAACTGATGAATCTTGCCCGCGATGGGAATAAATATTTTAATGATACTGAACCGTGGAAGACAGTAAAATCTGATAAAGAAAGATGTGGCACAACATTAAACATTTGTTTGCAGGCGATATACACATTAGCGGAATTATATTCACCTGTTCTGCCATTCTCATCAGAAAAATTATTTAAGATGTTAAATGCTAAACCTGTCGAATGGCTTAATGCAGGAAAACCACAACTTCAGGCAGGACATCAGTTAAATCAGGCAGAAATTCTTTTCCCGAAAATTGAAGATGAAAAAATTGAAGCACAGGTAAATAAGCTTGGTAAAACACAAATAGAAAATCAGAAAGAAGATGAACTTATTACTTATGATGACTTTATGAAGATTCAACTTCGTGTTGCTGAAGTAATTGAAGCTGAAAAAGTTAAGAAAAGCGAAAAGCTGCTTCGTCTGAAGGTAAAGTTGGAAAATGAAGAAAGGCAGGTTGTTGCAGGAATAGCAAAAAGCTATAATCCCGAAGATTTGGTTGGGAAAAAGGTTGTAATAGTTGCTAACTTACAGCCAGCAAAATTAATGGGACTTGAGTCAAAGGGGATGATTCTGGCAGTCGAAACAGAAAACGGCAGACTAAATGTGTTATCAGTCCCAGATAATGTAAATCCCGGAACAAGAGTTAAATAAACAGAGGTCGATTATGAAAAAATTTGTTTTTATGTTGGTTATAGTTTCCAACATTTTAATAATACCCCAATCAATGATTCAGAAAATTTCGCCTGCATTGGAAACCAAGTTATCATCACTAAGTTCATCAGATAAAATTCTTGTTTGGGTCTATTTTTCCGATAAAGGCCAGTTGGTTGAAAATTATTATAGTAATCCGACATTGGTTGTTTCAGAAAAATCACTTCAGAGAAGAGCCAAACTTAACTCTGACAATCTGATTGATTACACAGATTTGCCTGTAAATAAGGATTATATTCAGACTCTCCTGAATTCAGGTTTTCAGCTCAAACATAAATCTAAATGGCTTAACGCAGTTAGTGGTTTTGCTGATAAAAGCACAATTGAAAATATTATTTCACACAATTTCATCAGTTCGATTGATTTGGTAAAGACCTTTAAAAAATCAAATAATGAACTTGAATTTGAACAGATTGAACCGGAAAAATTAATTCATACTCCGCAACCGGAAGGTTTGCATTCGCTAAATTATGGACAGTCATATACTCAGTTAAATTTGATTCAGGTGCCGGCAGTTCATGATTTGGGTTACGATGGTGCCGGTATTACTATTTGTGTTATGGATGCTGGTTTCAACAATCTGGCTCATGTTGCATTTGATTCAATGAATATCATAGCAATGTGGGATTTTGTAAACGGCGATCCGAATGTCGGAGATGAAGGCGATATGGGCAACGGAACTCACGGAACAAATACTCTCTCTGTAATAGGTGGTTTTGCACCGGGAAGTCTAATTGGTCCGGCTTATCGTTCAAATTATATTCTTGCAAAAACCGAAAATACAGATAGCGAAACTCCCGTCGAGGAAGATAACTGGGTTGCCGCTCTTGAATGGGCTGACAGTATTGGAGTTGATGTTACTTCGACTTCTCTTGGATACCTGGAATATGATTTCCCTTTTACAAGCTATACATGGCAGGATATGGATGGCAACACTGCGATTATCACTATTGCTGCCGATCTTGCAGTTAAAAAAGGAATTGTTGTTGTAAATTCAGCTGGTAATGAAGGATGGAGAACAACCCCGAATTCACTTGTTGCACCTGCAGATGGCGATAGTGTTTTTGCAATTGGTGCTACAGATGGTTCCGGTGTAAGAGTAAGCTTTAGTTCATTTGGGCCATCTTTCGATGGAAGAATTAAACCGGATTTTATGGCAATGGGAAGCAATGTTTATGCAGCACGCTCATCAAGCACAACTCAATACACTTATGTTAGCGGAACATCTTTCAGTTGTCCGCTCTCAGCAGGAGTAGTTGCTTTGCTGCTTCAGGCAAATCCAAACCTAACTCCGATTCAGCTGAGAAATATTCTCAGACAAACTTCTTCACATAGTAACAACCCTGATAACTTTTACGGATGGGGAGTTCTGAAAGCACTTGATGCATTGAATCAGATTACTGTTCCGGTAGAGCTTACTGGTTTTACTGCAACTTATGTTAATAACGCTGTAGAGCTTAGCTGGATTACAGCAACTGAAAAAAATAATTACGGTTTTGAAGTTCAGAAACGATATGATGGCGAAGGTTTTCAAACTATTGCATTTATTAGTGGTAATGGAACAACTACAAACAGAATTACTTACAATTACACTGATACAAACATTAAAACTGATAAAATCTATTATCGTTTAAAGCAAATAGATTACAACGGTGAGACTTACTATTCATATGAAGTTTTAGTTGATATTCAATTGGCAGATAAATTTCAGCTGTTCCAGAACTATCCTAATCCGTTTAATCCCGAAACAAAAATTAGTTGGTATTCACCTGTGAGTGGAATTTATTCTTTGAAGTTATTTGATCTGCTTGGTAATGAAGTTACAACTTTATTTAATGGTCCTCTTGAAGCCGGAAAACACGAAATTATTCTTAATGCAAACTCTCCAGATTTAAAACTTGCAAGCGGAGTGTATCTGCTGATGTTAAAGTCTGAGAAGTTTCAACAACAGATTAAAATGGTTTATTTAGAGTAAGAACTATAATTCAACTTAAAATACCTTGATTTTATATAGTAGTTAAGTAAAATTTTGATTTCAATTTGTAAAAAATAAGGAGTGCAATATGATCAAATGGATTAAACTGTCTTCAATTTCTGTATTGATATTACTTATCATTTCCTGTTCAACAAAACATTCTGAAATAGTTATAGGAAAATTTAACGATGATAAAATAACAATGGCGGAGTTTGAAAAAGCATATGCAAAAAATGCAGGCAGTTATGAGCGTGCTTCAAAGGATAGTCTTACCAATTTTAAGAACTTTGCCGAACTTTATATGAACTTCAGAATGAAGTTAAAAGATGCTTATGAGAGAGGTTATGATAAAGAAAAATCTTTGATCGATGAACTTAATGATTATAAGAAAAAAGTCGGTTCAACCTACATTCAGGAAAAATATTTGGTTGAACCTAATCTTCAGGAAATGTATGAAAGAAGAAAAATTGAAATTCGTGCCAGCCACTTAATGATTCGCCCCGAACAATCCGGTGGTGATGAAGCTGCCAGACAATTAGCTCAGAGTCTTCTCGATAGCATTAAATCAGGATTGAAATCCTTTGAAGAACTTGTTGCAGTCCATTCTCAGGACCAGTTCTCAAAAAATAAAGGCGGAGATATTTTTTATTTCACCGCAGGACAACTTCCTTACGAATTTGAAGATGCCTGCTATAAAACTCCGAAAGATTCAATCTACCCTGAGGTTGTCAGAACTAAATTTGGTTATCACATCATAAAAGTTACTGACAGAAAGCAGCGAATCCCGAGAATTCATGCTGCACATATTCTCGTGAGTTTCGCAAATCAGGATGGACAAATTGATTCTGCTGCTGCCAGAGCACGAGTTGATTCGATAATGGCTAAATTGAAAGCCGGTGAAGATTTTGCAGAATTAGCAAAGCAATATTCTGATGATACCGGAACAAAAGATAAAGGTGGTGACCTTGGTTTCTTTGAAAGAAGAATGATGGTTCAGCAATTTGACGAAGCAGCATTTAATCTTCAGCCGGGCCAGATTTCTGATGTGGTTGAAACACAATTCGGTTATCATATAATAAAACTGCTTGAACGAGGTGAAATCCCATCTTTCGAACAAGATAAAGACAACTTAAAAAATATTCTTAAAAGATTGAGATATCAGGATATTTATAATGATTATGTAAATAACCTTAAAAAAGAATACAACTTTACGGTAAATGAAAATGCATTTGAAGTCATTATTGAAAACTCAGATTCGGTATTAATAGGAGCCGACTATCCGCATCCGGATAAAGTTAATGATCTTGTTATTTATTCCTACGCAAATGTTAAGCAAACCTTTTCTCCTTTTTATGACAGAATGAAAAAAGATACCGAATTTACAGGCAAAAGATTCGATAAGAATATTCTAAATAAAGCTGTAACAAAATATAGCAATGAAGAATTAATGGAATTTAAGGCGATGGGTCTTGATACAATTGATGCACAGTTTGCCGATCTTATGGAAGATTATAAAAATGGTATTTTCATTTTTAAGCTGCAGGAAGACGAAGTTTGGAATAAGGTTCAAATCGACTCAGTAAAACTTTTGGAATTTTATGAAAAGACAAAAGAGAATTATAAATGGACTGACAGAGTAGCTTTTACTGAAATATGGGTAAGAAGTGATTCTGTAGCAAAACACTATTTCAGTCTTCTCAAAGAAGGCAGAGCAGATTTTGATTCACTTGCAAAGAATACTGAAAGATTCGGTATGAAAGAAAAAGCAGGTAAGTATGAGCTTACGCCTGTTAACAATTCAGAACTTTCAAGGAAGGTGAATGACCTTAAAAATATTGGCGATTTCACAGAAGTATTTCCTCAGGCAGGTGGATACTGTATTTTAAGATTAGATGCCAGAGATAGTGCCAGAACCAAAACATTTGAGGAAGCAAGAGCAGAGGTGACCGGAGCTTTTCAGGAAGCCGAAAGTAAACGACTTGAGAATGAGTATATTGCCTCATTAAAGAAGAAGTATCAACCAGTTATCTTTTATGATGAACTTTCAAAAGCTTTTAAAGCTGAAAACTGATAAGTTATTATTGTTATCGTTAATAATTCTTCTAACAGGTTGTTCAAAAGAAGAAAAACAGAAAGACTATCTTGCAAAAGTTAATGATTCATATCTTACCAGGGAAGAATTAGCTTCCCTGGTTGATACTACTGACCTTGGAGCTCCCGAAAAAAATGCTATAATAAAAGATTGGGTCTACAACGAACTTCTATTTCAGAAAGCGCTTGAGAAAGGCATAACCGATGACGATAACTTTAATAATATTTTACAAAACTCTTATAAGAAACTTGCTATAGCTTTACTCATACAAGAAATTTACAACGATATTGAAATTGAATACAAGTCTTCTGATTTACAGGAATACTATGAGAAGAATCAAAACTATTTTACTCGCCCTTTTGAAACATATTTGATAAATCTTGCACGGTTTAAAGATGAATTAACGGCTATCAGATTCAGAGAAGTTGCAATTGAAAGTAACTGGGAAAAGGCAACTCAATTTTTTGAAAAAAACAATTCAGTTATTTTTGAAGAAATTGGTAAGTTGAAAGAAATTAATGAAATATATCCGGTTGAAGTGGCTGATGCTGTAAAGTATCTTTTACCTGATGAGGTAAGTATAGTAATAAGAGATAAACAGATGGCTTATAATGTTGTCCAATTGAAAAGAAAATATAATGCATTTGAAACACTACCCTTCAATATTGTAGAGCAAGAAGTCGAAAAAAGATTTATAGGTGAGGAAAAATCAAAAAAATTTGAGAACTTTTTAAAGGAACTTTACTCTAAAAGTGAAATTATAATTAATGAACGGTATTAAAATGAAATTAAAATTGATAGTAGCAGCGTTGTTAATAATAAATATTTCATTTGCCCAGCAGATTCTCGATAAAGTGGTTGCTGTTGTTGACAATGAAATTATTCTTCAAAGTGAACTGGATTTTCAGGCAATTATGTTTGCTTCTCAGAGACAAATAGATCCAAATACACCCGGGCTTAAAGAGCAGATTCTCAATTCACTGATTGAGGAAAAATTACTTTATGCTCAGGCAGAACTGGATTCAATAATTGTTACTGAAGATGAGATAAATCAGCGGATTGACTATCAGATAAAAGTTTTAACTCAGCAGCTTGGCTCGGTTGCAAATATTGAAAAACAGTACGGGATGAGCATCGAAAGAATAAAAAGAGAACTTCGCGATGATGTGAAAAAAAATGTAATGGTTCAGAGATTACAGGAAAAAAATTTTGGAAACATTTCTGTTACCTATCCCGAAGTTGAAGAATTTTATTATACTTTCAAAGACAGTCTTGGAATGATCCCTGAAAAAGTGACTATCTATCATATTTTCCAAAATCCAAAAGCCAGCGAAAGAATTAAGAAAAAATTTAAAGAAAAAGCACAGGCGCTTCTTGATTCGATAAAAGCTGGTGCTGATTTTGCCGAGCTTGCAAAAAAATATTCTGAAGATCCCGGTAGCGCTGCTGCTGGAGGTGATTTGGGCTTCGTTAAGAAAGGAGTTTTTTATCCGGAATTTGAATCCGTTGCTTTCAGATTAAAGGAAGGAGAGCTTTCGGAGGTTATTGAAACTCCGGTTGGATTTCATATAATTCAATTGCTCGAACGAAGAGGTGAATCAATTCACACCAGACATATTCTCATAAAAATTAAAGCTGACGAAGATGCCGATTTGCAGATTATTGAATTTCTGACAGCTATCAGAGACAGCATAATTAAAGGATTCGGAACTTTTGAAGAATTTGCAAAAAAATATAGTGAAGATAAAGAAACTGCTGTTTTTGGTGGCGAGCTTGGAACATTCTACAGAAATCAACTCGACAAACCTTTACTCGATGCAATAGGAAAGTTAAAACAAGGTGATATAAGTTTTCCGAGAAGACTTGAATATGCACCGGGGACTTATGGTTATCATATAGTCTACTTGAAGTCGAGAGTTCCGGAACATAAGGTTAGTCTGTCCGAAGATTTTGATGAACTTAAAAGACTGGCAACCGAATATAAAAAGCAAAGAGAATATCAGAAATGGATTACCGAATTAAAACAAAAAATTTATTGGGAAATCAGAATCTGAGACCCCCAAAGAATTTTTTTTGTAAGATGGAAAAAAATTCAATCATTTTAATAATGAGAATTCGTTAACTTTTTCAATTTTATTTTAACAATAAATAATGGATTTAAATTGGCTGTAATTGAAAATAAAAATGATGTGGAACTTGTTCAAATACTGAACAAAAAAATCTCCGAAGTAAAATCTGAAATTGCAAAAGTTATTGTAGGTCAGGATGAAATAATCGATCAGCTCATAATAGCTTTAATGTCCAAAGGTCATTGCCTGCTTGTGGGTGTTCCGGGGCTTGCTAAAACGCTTTTAATTAAAACTCTTGCTGAGGTTATGGATTTAAAATTCAGCAGAATTCAATTCACCCCCGATCTTATGCCTTCAGACATAACCGGAACAGAAGTTCTAGAGGAAGATCAGCTAAGCAAAAAAAGAAATTTCAGATTTATTGCAGGACCAGTTTTTGCAAATATGATTCTTGCCGATGAGATAAACAGAACTCCCCCTAAAACTCAGGCAGCGCTTTTGGAAGCAATGCAGGAACATAAAGTTACTGCTGCCGGAATCACTCATCCACTTCCCGAGCCATTTTTTGTACTGGCAACTCAAAATCCAATTGAACAGGAAGGCACATACCCTTTGCCCGAAGCACAGCTTGACAGATTCATGTTTAATTTATGGCTTAATTATCCGAGTTATGAAGAAGAAATAAAAGTTGTTCAGACGACCACAAGCGGCTACGATGCAAAACTTAATAAAATAGTTTCTGCCGAAGAGATATTGATTTTTCAGAATTTGATAAGAAGAGTTCCGGTTGCTGATAATGTAATTCAATTTGCAGTTAAAGTTGCAAATATGACCAGACCTGTCAATGGCAATTCACCTGATTTCATAAAGCAGTGGATTACCTGGGGTGCTGGGCCAAGAGCTTCTCAATATATGATTCTTGCTGCTAAGAGTCGTGCTGTTATTCAGGGAAGATTTACTCCGAGTATTGAAGATGTAAAAGCTGCAATGTTACCGGTTCTTCGACATCGACTAATTACTAATTTCTCAGCTGAAGCTGAAGGTATCACCGCAGTTGATGTAATTAAAAAACTTACAGAAGAAACAGATAAGTTCAATTAAAGTAGAAGTAATAAACAGAGGAGCAAACAATTTAGTAATTTCAGACTAAGTTGTTCGCCCCTGTTTTTTTATCCCATTAAAACATTAATTGCAGTTGTGTTAACAATATCATCAACACTGCAGCCGCGACTTAAATCGAAAAATGGTTTTCTCAATCCCTGAACCATCGGACCAACTGCCTGTGCACCTCCTAATCTTTCTGCAATTTTATATCCGATATTACCGGCATTCAGGTCCGGGAAAATTAACACATTTGCTCTACCCGCAACATTACTGTTTGGTGCTTTTCTTTTACCTATTGATTCAATTATTGCAGCATCAAACTGTAGTTCACCATCAACCTGTAAATCCGGTCTTTTTGATTTTACAATCTCAGTGGCTTTTATAACTTTATCAACAAGTTCGTGAGTTGCGCTTCCTTTGGTTGAGAAGGAAAGCATAGCAACAAGTGGTTCTTCACCTGTGAGTTTTTTATGATTATCAGCAGTTGAGATTGCTATATCAGCAAGTTGTTCTGCATCCGGATTTGGAACAACCGCACAATCAGCAAATGAATAATTCTTCTGAGGGAAAATCATAAGAAAGAAGCTTGATACGATCGAAATTCCTTCGGGCATACCAACAATCTGAATTCCGGCTTTCATTACATCTGCAGTAGAAGCAAATGAACCAGCAACGCTGCCATCTACTAATCCTTCGCGCAACATCATTGCAGCAAAAAATAAATCTCTCTTCATTATCTCCTTTGCCTGATCGGGAGTCATACCTTTCTTCTTTCTCAATTCATAGTAAATGTTAGTGAATTCATCAAACTTAGGATGAGTCAGATGATCTACAATTTCAACTGCACTTAAATCAACTCCAATTTTCTTAGCATCTTCTTTAGCTTTTGCCGGATTGCCCAAAGTAATCACCTTACAAATTTTTTCGTTTGTAAGAATTTCTGCTGCTTTCAAAACTCTTTCATCGTGAGATTCCGGCAGAACAATGGTCTTATTTTTAGTTCTTGCTTTTTCTTTTATCTGATTTAATAACTCCATTCCCATTACATTCTCCTGAAATATTTTTTTAATGATTCTGTACAAACTTAATTAAATATTTTCTCTGTGAATTGAGTAGTTGACTTTTGTTTAATATTTTGTGATAGAAAAAACACTTTGGTAGTATCATGACAGCAAATAAATCAAAAATTTATTTTGGAACCTGCAGCTGGAAATACGATTCCTGGGAAGGTATTGTTTATTCCAAAGCAAAAGGAATAAATATGCTGGAAGAATATTCAAAGCAATTTAATTCTGTTGAGATTGATCAGTGGTTTTGGTCATTGCACGCTGTTGATAAAGTTTCCCTTCCCAAAGAAAAAGATGTTAAACTTTACTCTGATTCTGTACCGGATGATTTCAGGTTTACAATTAAAATTCCCAATAGCATAACACTCACACATTTTTACAGGAAAAATAAAAACGAACCTTTAACACCGAATCCCTATTTTTTTAATCCTGAGTTATTTGATGAATTTTTATCTTCTATCAAACCAATGAAACGCAAAATTGGTGTTTTGATGTTTCAGTTTGAATATCTGAATAAAGAAAAGATGAGTAATCAGGTTGAATTTATGGAAAGGTTCGAAGGATTTCTTCAAAATATAAATTGCGATTATGTTCTCGGGATAGAAATCAGAAATCCAAACTATCTCAACAAAAAATATTTTGAATTTCTCCAGCGAAATAAATTAACGATGGTCTTTCTTCAGGGTTATTATATGCCACCGGCTTGGGAAGTATTCAGTTCTGCAAAAGATTTGCTGATTAATCCTGTTGTAATCAGACTTCACGGACCAGATCGTTCCGGTATTGAAGAAAGAACCGGGAGTGTTTGGAATCAGATTGTTGAGCCCAAAGATGATGAACTTAAAAAAATATCAGCGATTGTTAAATTTCTCTCGGAAAAGGGAATTGATGTTTATGTAAATGTGAATAATCACTATGAAGGCAGTGCACCACTCACGATAAGAAAGTTAAAAGAATTTTTGTCGAAGGATGAGTAATACGACCGTCACAAAAAATTTAAATGTCAATCTTCGATGGCATTGTCACTCAGACAGACATTTCATACTAAAAACATACTTAGAAAGTGCTGACCTTCAGTACGCAATTTTACTGTAACAATAAAATTAATACCTGACCAGTTTTAGCTTACTAATCAACCGTTTCGTCTCAGAAAAACTAAAATGACCAGTTAACAATCGGGAAAAACGGAAACATTCCACCTTTATCAATAATATTTATCAAACCAATCTGAATTCCTTTCATACTGCCGGCGTAATTTATGAACCCTAATTGTAAACCACTAACCTTTCCTTTATGGTAATTGACAAATCCCCACTGTAATCCTTCGAATTGTGAATCAGTAATATTCACAAAGCCGGCTTCTAAACCCAAAAATCCACCATCAACAAGGTTAACAAATCCATATTGCACACCAACCTGTTTGCCGGTTGCGGAATTTACAAAACCCCAATCAACTCCTGTCATATTTTTGTTCTTCCCATAAAGGATTGAAATTCTTAATCCAGCGATTGATTCATTTTCGGGAAAAATCTGAACAGGATTAAAAAGAGCTAACTGAATGGGCTTTTCCTGAGCGTGGGAATTTTTAGGTGCCAGTACAAAAATGGATACAACAAAAAGAGAGAAAAGTAAATATTTCATAATGTTCCCCTTCAAATGATAAAAAATTAATTAAATACTTCAGCTAATTTAAGATTATATTTGCAATGATTTTTACGAAATTTTATTTATTTGAAATTAATTGTTTTTTAACGACTAACAGGATAAATTCACAACCTTAATTTTTTAATGATTGCTGAAAATTTAGCCATACTCAGAGATAAGATTGAAAGAAAGTGCAACGAAGTCGGAAGAAAACCAGGTGAGATTCAGCTGATTGCGGTATCAAAATATTTTGGTGTTGAAGCTATTCTCGAGGCAAACAGACTAGGAGTTAAAGATTTTGGGGAAAATCGCGCTCAGGAACTGATGTTAAAGTATGAAAAAATCGGGGATAAAGTTATCTGGCACTTTATCGGAACTCTGCAGAAAAATAAAGTTAAGTATGCTGTCAGAACTGCTGAATACATCCATTCCGTTGACAGTCTTGATTTATTAGAAGAAATTAACAAAAGAGCTTCTTCAATCAGCAAGATTCAGAAAATTCTTCTTGAGGTTAAAACTTCTGATGAAGATAGCAAATCGGGGTTAATAAATGAAGAAGAAATTTTCAGAATAGCAGAACAAACAAAGAATTATCAAAATGTAAATCTTATTGGATTAATGACAATTGCTCCGTTGACTGATGATGAAAATCTGATAAGAAAAAGTTTCAGAGATTTAAGAAAATTAAAAGATAAACTGAACAACGCAGGAATAAATATTAAAGAACTTTCAATGGGAATGACAAGCGATTATGAAATTGCTATTGAAGAAGGTTCGACAATGTTAAGAATTGGTTCAGCAATTTTTGGTGAAAGAGATTACTCCAAAGACTGGAGGCAAATATGAAACTTCAACCATTTTCCATAAGGCAACAGGAATTCTCAAAAAAGATGCGCGGCTTCGATACTGACGAAGTCAAAGCTTTTCTTGAAAGAATTGCCGATGATGTTGATGAACTCCTAAAAGAGAATGAAGAGCTCAAACAACAGGTGGAATCCTTATCACAACAGGTTGAAGAGTATAAAAAGATTGAGAAAAATCTTCAGGACACTTTGCTTAAAGCTCAGGAAAGTTCAGCCAAATCAATCGAATCTGCCAAGAAACAAACAGCCCTTATGATTAAAGAAGCTGAACTTAAAGCTGCTCAGATAATTGAAAAAGCAAGAGAAAGCGCCAATGAGATAAGAAACGCTGTTCTTAATCTCCGTGAAGAAAAGGATATGTTGATTGCCAGACTTAAAGCAATCATCAATTCACAGGCACATCTTCTCGAGGTAAAAATTGACGATATTGATGAAGAAGTTGTAGTTCAGAAAAAGAAAAGAAAAGATGAAACCAAAAAGCTTGATCTGGATATTGATGATATTGTGGAGAAACTACTATGAGTGAACTTTTGAATAAAATTAATGAAACAATTTCAGTTATAAGGAAATACACATCCGATAACTATCCGGTTGGAATCATTCTCGGAACCGGATTAGGTGGACTCGTAAAAGAAATAAGTATTGAACATCAGATTGATTATTCCGAACTCCCTCATTTCCCGTTATCCACAGTTGAATCTCATCACGGTAAACTGATCTTTGGCACAATCAACGCAAAGAAAGTTGTTGCAATGCAGGGAAGATTTCATTACTACGAGGGATATTCAATGCAGCAAATAACATATCCTGTTCGTGTGATGAAATTTTTAGGTGTCCAGACGCTGCTTGTTTCAAATGCCTGCGGTGGAATGAATCCACTTTATCGCAAAGGTGATATAATGATTATGGTTGATCATATTAACCTGCTTGGCGATAATCCGCTGATTGGGAAAAATGAAGATAGTCTGGGACCAAGATTTCCTGATATGAGTGAACCATATTCACTTGAACTGATTAAACTCGCTGAGGATATTGCTCTTGAACATAAGATTAAGGTCCACAAAGGTGTATATATAGCCGTTCCAGGTCCAAATCTCGAAACAAGAGCAGAGTATCGTTTCCTTCGTGCCACTGGTGCTGATGTTGTTGGTATGTCAACTGTACCTGAAAATATTGTTGCAAATCATATGGGAATGAAAGTTTTCGGAATAAGTGTAATCACTGACGAATGCTTTCCTGAGTCATTAAAACCTGTTGTGCTTGAAGAGATTATTAAAGCAGCATCGGAAGCTGAACCTAAAATGACTCTGATTATGAAGGAATTAATTAAGAGGTTATAATGGCTATTTCAATCAAAGATATGATTAAGAACTATTTTGCTGCATTTATGATTGCCGTTTTTATTTATACATCAAATTTCCTAAACACTGATTTATTCAACTTTGGCGAGTTTAATTTTGTTGTTTGGTTTGTGCTTTCAATTTTTTGTTTCGCAAGTGGTTGGTTCATCAACCGACAGGTTGGCTGGCACAAGGGCGGAAAAGTTTTATTCGCAATTATTGTTGCAATTACAATTTTAAGTTTGATTACAGTAACATTTTTCAGTGAGTACTTTGGAACGAATCAGATAATTACAGAAAATCTTATCCTGTTCAGTTTGAGGAATATTACACTTGGTTCAATGGGATTTTTTGGAATGGCTCTTCAGGAAGTTTTGAGTGGTGAAAGGGAAGCTGTCATTCTGCGTGAGAAATTAAAAATCTATGAAGACAATATAATTGATGCTAAAAAAGAAGCTGAACTGACATTAAAGGAAGCTGAAATTAAAGCCAAAGAAATTTTAACTGAAGCTGAAGCTCAGGCAAAAAATATCATTCTTAAAAAAGAAAGAATTGAAAGAGAATTAAAAGAATTTATTCAGGCAGAAAAAGAATTGATAAAAAAATATAAGGATTTATAAATCAACTACAGAGAAACTATGTTCAAGCAAAATTTAGAAAAAATCAGTTACCCGAAAATTGAAGAAGAGATATTAAAGTTCTGGCAGGAAAATAACATCTTTGAAAAAAGTATATCTACCAGAGATGAAAATAAATACTTCACATTTTATGAAGGTCCTCCGACCGCAAACGGAAAACCCGGAATTCATCATGTTATGGCAAGAACCTTAAAAGATCTTGTATGCCGTTACAAAACACTTAAAGGTTTTCGTGTTGAAAGAAAAGCTGGTTGGGACACGCATGGTCTACCTGTCGAAATTGAAGTTGAGAAATTGCTCGGCATAAAACATAAAAGTGAAGTCGTTGAATATGGCATTGAAAAATATAATCAGAAGTGCCGTGAGTCAGTCTTTACTTATCTTGATCTTTGGGAAAAGATGACAACCAGAATGGGATACTGGATTGATCTTGATTCTGCATACATTACGCTTGATAACAAGTACATCGAGTCAGTCTGGTGGGCTCTTAAAACTTTGTTCGATAAAGGTTTGATTTATAAAGATTATAAAATTGTTCCTCAGGATCCGAAATCTGAAACAGTTCTTTCCTCTCACGAACTTGCACTTGGTTATCGCGAAACAAAAGATCCTTCGGTTTATGTTTTATTCCAAAGACTTGATGCCGATGAATATTTTCTTGTATGGACTACAACTCCGTGGACATTGATTTCTAATGTTGCACTCGCTGTTGGTCCTGATATAGATTATGTTAAAATCAAAACTGAAGGAAAAGTTCTGATACTTGCAAAAGAAAGATTATCTGTTATTGATGGAGATTATGAAATACTTGAAGAGCTGAAAGGGAGAGATTTATTAGGAATTCAATACGAACAACTTTTTGATTACTGCGATGTTGATCGTAAAGCATTTTATGTCATTGCTGGCGATTTTGTAAGCACTGAAGATGGTTCAGGGATTGTTCATATTGCCCCTGCGTTTGGTGCTGATGACTATGAAGTATCAAAGAAATATAATCTTCCGATGCTTCAACCAGTAACAAGATCAGGTGTTTTTACTGATGAGGTAACTGATTTTGCCGGACAATTTGTTAAAGATGCTGATAACGGAATTATTCTGAAACTTAAAAAAGAAGGCAAACTTTATAAAAAAGAAACTATCCTTCATACTTATCCTTTCAGCTGGCGTCATCAGGATGTTCCTGTAATATATTATGCAAGAGAATCCTGGTTTATTCGCACCACTTCAATTGCAAATAGAATGGTTGAATTGAATAAAACAATTAACTGGCAGCCGCCTGAAGTTGGGGCAGGAAGATTCGGAAACTGGCTTGGAGAAAATAAAGACTGGGCTTTATCACGGGATCGATTCTGGGCAACTCCGTTACCAATCTGGGTTAGTGATGATGGTGATATGTTTGCTGTTGGAAGTATTGAAGAATTAAAACAAGGATTCATTGAAGAAGATGGCAAAAGAATTTCTGTAGCTGATGTTGAAAATCTTGATCTTCACAAACCATTTGTGGATAAAATTCTTTTCGAAAGAAACGGAAAAATTTATAAAAGAACTCCAGAGGTAATTGATGTCTGGTTTGATTCAGGTGCAATGCCTTTTGCTCAGTATCATTATCCGTTTGAGAACAAAGAAATATTTGAAAAGAAATTTTTTCCGGCTGACTTTATTTGCGAAGGAATTGATCAGACAAGAGGTTGGTTTTATACTCTGCATGCAATTGCAACAATGTTATTCGATAGTGTTGCCTTTAAAAATGTTATTGTAAATGAACTTATTCTTGATAAGAACGGAATGAAGATGTCTAAATCAAGAGGCAACACCGTTGATCCGTTTGATTTGTTTGACAAATATGGTGCTGATACAACAAGATGGTATCTTGTAACCAACAGTCCGCCGTGGCGACCAACATTATTCGATGAAGAAGCACTAGTTGAAGTTCAGAGAAAGTTTTTCGGGACACTGGTTAATACATATTCATTTTTCGCACTGTATGCGAACATTGATAAATTCAATTTCTCTGATGCTCTCGTTCCTTATAATGAAAGACCTGAGATTGACAGATGGATTATCTCAAAGCTAAATGCACTGGTTGACGAATATGAAAAGCAAATGGACGCTTATGATGTAACCAAAGCTGCTCGTGCTGTGAGTGATTTTACAATTGATCAGCTTTCAAACTGGTATGTAAGGCGAAGCCGTCGTCGTTTCTGGAAATCGGAAATGAACAAAGAGAAACTCTCTGCATATCAGACTTTATATGAATGCCTGATTACAGTTGCAAAGCTTACTTCACCTTTTGCACCTTTCATTGCAGAAGAGATTTATAGAAATCTTAATACAGTAACTGCTCAGGAAAAATTCGAATCAGTTCATCTTGCTGATTTTCCGGCGATTACTTATCGCGAACCTGAACTCGAAGAAAAAATGGATTTTGCTCAAAAAGTAGTTTATCTTACCAGAGCCATCAGAGCTAAAAATAACTTAAAGGTGCGACAACCATTGAAGAGAATGATGGTTGTTGTTGAAAAAGAAAAACGCGATGCACTTGGGAAAATGAAAGATGTAATCCTTGATGAAGTTAACATCAAAGAGCTGGTTGTTCTTGATGACGATTCTGAAATTGTCAATAAAACAGCAAAGGCAAACTTCAAATCAATCGGACCAAAATTCGGGAAAAAAGTTAAAGCAGTTGCTGAACTGATTAAAAACTTCAATAAAGATGATATTAAAAAACTTGAGATTGGAGAAAACATTGAAATTGATGTTGATGGCGAAAAACTTAATATCACAAAAGATGATGTTGAAATAATGAGCCATCAGATAGAAGGTTGGGTGGTTGAGTCTGAAGAAGGCGTTACAGTTGCAATAGACACTGAACTTGATGAAAAACTGATTGAAGAAGGTCTTGCAAGAGAATTTGTAAACCGTGTTCAGAATATGAGAAAGGATGCCGGCTTTGATGTAACTGACAAAATTAACATAAGCTTTACAGGAAATTCTGAACTGATTAAAGCAATAAATAATTTTTCTGATTATATTTCTAACGAAACTCTTGCGGATAAATTAATTTCAGAACAAATTACTGATGGAGGATTCAAACAAGACTGGAAAATCGGTGATTATGAATGCTCTATCCGAATAGAAAAGATTTAATCCTTAATACAGGAGGAAAATTCAATGGCAAAAAAACAAACAAAGAAAACAATTAAAAAAGCCACGATTAAAAAAGGCAAGGAGGAAAAGAAAAAAGTGAAGAAAGTTCAAGCAAAGAAATCTGTAAAAAAGGTTGAGAAAAAGGTTAAACCTGCTCAGAAAAAAGTTGCAAAGAAAACCACAGAAGCCAGGAAGCCGGTTAAGAAAGCAGTTAAAGTTGAAAAGAAAAAAGTTGTGAAGAAAGTTGAAAAAAAAGAAGAGAAGAAAAAACTTACACCAAAAGAAGAAAAAGCTCTGAAACAGCAACCATTGGTTCAATCTCAGGTAGAAGAGGCAGTTGAAGATGAAAGCAAGATAGATGAAATCTATCAGGCAGAACTTGAAGCTGCCAGAAGAAAAGCTGAAGCTTTAAAGAAAATTAAAGGTTACAGCAAAAAAGATCTTGAACACTTTAAGAAAATCATTCTCGAAAAAAGAGATGAGATCATTGAGCAACTTCAGAACCTTAAAGAACAGATGCTCGATCCGTCAACCGGTGAATACATAAATGAAAATTCACCTTATTCATTACATATGGCTGAGCAGGGAACTGATGCAATGGAAAGAGAAAAAACATTTCTTTATGCTCAACGGGAAACCAAATTTCTTGGCTATCTTGAAGATGCTTTGAAGAGAATTGAAAACGGAACTTATGGAATTTGTATCGAATGTATTGAAGAGCCGCAGCATTTATGCGAAACCTGTCCTTTAATACCAAAAGCAAGACTCGAAGCTGTCCCTCACAGTCAGTTATGCTTACCAATGAAACAAAGACAGGAAAAGAAGTAATATGAATTTGGGGTAAGGAATTTCACATCGAATTACCAAACCCCACTTTGTATTTTTGTGAAGTATTTTGGAGAATTTATTTAGAGTGAAAGTAATTTATATTTCGATAGCCATTGTTGTAATAGATCAACTTACCAAAATTTTTGTCAAAGGTTTTTCAATTCCTTTTCTCAATTTTAATTTTGATGGAATGTATTATGGACAAAGCATTCCAATCATTGGAGATTTTTTCAAGTTAACTTACATTGAAAATCCCGGAATGGCATTCGGCTTTGATCCTGGTGATGGATTCAAGTTAGCAATCTCTCTTTTTTCATTGATTGCCAGCATCGGTTTGTTGATTTATCTCTATGCAATCAGAAGCAAAAGCTTAAGTTTAAGAATAGCAATTGCATTTATACTTGGAGGTGCAGTAGGAAATCTAATTGACAGAACTTTTTACGGTGTTCTCTTTGGATATGCACCATTGTTTTATGGAAGAGTAGTTGACTTTTTCGACTTCGATTTTTTTGATTTCACATTGTTCGGAAGAAGTTACGACCGCTGGCCCATATTTAATATTGCTGATGCTGCTGTTTCCATTGGTGTTTTAATTCTGATTATTTTCTATAAAAAGCACGAGGAAGACAAAGAGCTTGAAAAATCTCTTGTTACAGTTGCTGCGGATGTATCCGATTCGGTCAACCAATTCAAAAACGATGAAATGACTTCTGCGGAAACTTTTAGTAATACAGCAGAAGAAACGAATGAGCAAACTGATAACCGAAAAGAAATTTCTGATTAATGTTCCCGAAGGCAAAAAGAAGGAACGATTAGATACTTTCCTCGTTGGTCAAATCGAAAATGCTACAAGATCAAAAATTCAGAAAGCAATTGAAGCCGGATTAGTTACTGTAAACGGGCTACCGGCTAAAGCTAATTATTCTGTTAAACCGGGTGATGTTATAGTCGCAGTCCAGCCAATCTCTCCAAGACCTGAAAATGTTGAACCGGAAGAAATTCCACTCGACATCATTTATGAAGATGATTATCTAATAGTTGTAAACAAACCAGCGGGAATGGTTGCTCATCCTGCGTATGCAAATTATACCGGAACACTTGTAAATGCCTTACTTCATCATACACAAAAGTTAAGTGAATTAAACACAGCTGAAAGACCAGGAATTGTTCACCGGATTGATAAAGACACAAGTGGGTTACTCGTTGTTGCAAAAGATGAATTCACTCATGCAAAATTGGCAGAGCAATTTGCAAAGCATTCAATTGAAAGAGAGTATCACACTATTTGCTGGGGAAAGCTTCCTGATAAAAAAGGTGAAATAAAAACTAACATTGCACGCAGTAAATCTGACAGAAAAAAATTTACAGTAAGTCAGAGCGAAGGAAAACTTGCAATTACTTTCTATGAAGTTATAGAGGAATTTGATTTTACTTCTTATCTGAAACTAAACTTAAAAACCGGAAGGACACATCAGATTCGCGTACATCTCTCTGGAATTGGCAGACCAATCTTCGGCGATAGAACTTACGGTGGTGATAAAATTCATTTTGGCAGTGACTTACCAAAAATAAAAAGCCGTGTAAGTAACCTGCTTGAAATTATGCCACGACAGGCATTGCATGCAAAAACACTTGGTTTTATCCATCCTCATACAAAAGACTTTGTTCGGTTTGACTCTGAGCTTCCCGATGACTTTAAACTTCTGCTGGAAAAGTTGAGAATTAAAAGCAGCGAAGAATAAACAATTCTTGTAGTATTGTGTAAGCCGAATGTTCTTCAAAATGTCAATCCTTACCAGGCGAAGTCCGTGCTATACAAATAAAATTACACCTGTTAATTTTGTTATATTTGAATTGTACAAAATCTATAATAACAAAAAGTTATGTTGAAAATTTATAATACACTTACGAAGCAAAAAGAAGAATTCATTCCGATTAATCCACCTTTAGTTAAAATGTATATGTGCGGACCAACAGTTTACGACTATTTCCACATTGGAAATGCCCGCTCATTTATCATGTCTGATGTGGTGAGAAGATATCTTGAATATAAAGGATATGTTGTGACATTTGTAATGAATCTCACTGATGTGGATGACAAGATTATAAGGAAAGCAAATGAAGAAGGGAAAACCGCCAAAGAAGTTGCAGAATTTTATATTAAAGAATTTTTCAATGATATTGAAAAGCTAAAAATCAAACCTGCTACATATTACCCGCGTGCAACGGAATTTATGAATGATATGATTGAAATGATAAAACGACTGGAAGAAAAAGGAGTTGCTTATAATGTTGATGGAAATGTTTTTTATGATGTATCAAAATTTATCGGATATGGAAAACTCAGTGGTAAAAACACCGAAGAACTTGAAGCAGGTGCAAGAGTAGAAGTTAATGAACAGAAAAAGCATCCGCTTGATTTTGCATTGTGGAAAAAAGCCAAAGAAGGAGAACCATATTGGGAAAGTCCCTGGGGAAAAGGTCGTCCCGGCTGGCATATTGAATGCTCAGCTATGAGTTGTAAACTTTTAGGTGAATCGTTCGATATTCATGCAGGTGGTCATGATCTGATTTTTCCACATCACGAAAATGAAATTGCACAGAGTGAAGCTGCTAATGAAAAACCTTTTGCAAAGTACTGGCTGCATTTTGGATTTCTCAATATCAATGAGGAAAAGATGTCAAAATCTCTAGGCAACTTTTTTACAGCGAGAGAGATTCTGAAAAAATATTCTGCCGAAGCTATCAGATTATTTTTTGCTCAGGCACATTATCGCGGACCACTTAACTTTAGTGAGGAACTTCTGCAAGCTGCTGAAAAGGGTGTTGAGAAAATTCAAAACCTTGCTGATAAAATTGAGGAAGAACTAAGCAAAAACAGAGAAGGTAATAAGATTGAATTTGACTTTGTTCAGTGGTATCAGAAATTTGAAGAAGCTATGAATGATGATTTTAATTCTGCACAGGCAGTCGCAGTGCTTTTTGATTTCACGAGAGAAGTAAATCGTGTAATTGCAGAAAATGAAAGTTTGGATTATCAGTTTTATGAAGAAGTTAAAAATTATCTGAGAAAGACTGCAGAAGATGTACTTGGAATAATCAGCTTTGAAAAGAAAGATTCCCTTCCTTCGCTTGAAGATGATCTGATAAAATTATTAATTCAAATCCGGTCTGAAGCAAAACAGAACAAAAACTATGCGCTGTCAGATAAAATAAGAGATGAATTAAAAAGTCTAGGTGTAATTCTTCAGGACACCAAAGAAGGAACTAATTATAAGAAAATAAGAAAACAGGAAAATGAATAGAAAAGAAAAGGATAATTAAAAACCCTCGTAGTATACTAACAACGAGGGTTTTTCTGATTTGGGTAATTCTAATACTATAGCAACATCTTTTTTACCAAAAATGTATTATCCGAAATAAGTTTATAATAATAGATTCCGCTCGTCGGTTCTGAAGCATTCCAATTATATTTATAATATCCGGCACTTAACTGATTATCTACTAAGGTTGCGACTTCTTCTCCCACACTATTGTAAATGACCAGCTTTACTTTTGAATCTTTTGGTAGTGAAAATTCAATAGTTGTAATTGGATTGAACGGATTTGGATAGTTTTGAAATAATCTGAACTCCTCAGGAACACCAATTTTGATTGACTCATTTAGAAAATAGTACTTGTAAGTTCCATCGAAATCAATTTGTTTTAGTCTGTAATTATATAAACCCGAAACAAGTTCATTATCAGTATAAGAATAATAATTAATTTCAGTTGAGGTTCCGTTTCCCCGAACAAATCCGATTGTTACCCAATCTGAATTTCTTGTTTTTCTTTCGATACTGAATCCGTAGTTATTTGTCTCAGTAGCAGTAGACCATTGTAAGTAAATTGAATTTTTTGTGACTGATGCCGTAAAGGAAGTTAACTCAACAGGGATTGTGGTTGCTTCATCTGCTCCTTTATATGGGAATTGATTATTTCTTAAATCTCCGTCAAAATCATCTGTAATTCCTGTCAAAGGGGTTCCGGCTAAATCAGGATCTCCATCAGAAGGAGGTATAAGATGTAAGTCAGTTAGTGAAACGAATGAAACATTTTTAAATATTGTATTTTGTTCATTTGTTCCTGAAGCAGCTTTATAATCGCTCAGGTTGTTGTAACCGGTAGTACCTAACCAAGCTTGAAAGCTATTCGATCCATCAGCGAAGTAACAATTATAATCTATATCATAAGTCCCCGCTGTATTTGTTAAAGCAAATCCAATATGATTTACATTGCCACCCGTTCTTTGATTAATTGCAATATTATTTTTCATATTAAGTGTAATTGCTGAAGCACCGATTCTGATGCCAGCAGAAGTTGTTGCCCCTGCTGTTCCGCCAGTATGATTACCACCTATTTTAATTGTATTATAATAGATATTAGCTGTGTAAGCATTGCTTCCAAGCAATTCGATTCCGGTTACAGTTTGAGCGTTAAAATTGTCGAGTGTGTTGGATATGATATTATTTTCAATGTTAAAAACTGAGCCGGCAGCAGGACTAGCAGCATAGATTCCTCTGATGGAAGATGATGAAGTTGAAGTAGTTTGTAAATCATAAATCCAGTTCTTTCTCAAATCATATGAGGCACCGGCCATAGTGGTCATAATTATACCGGAGACGATTGTGTTATTAACTCCAACGGTTTGATAAATTTTATTTGAATCGGCAGTAAAATCCATCCCACCGGAAACCACCCAGATACCGGCATAACCAAAGTTAAAAATTTCACAATTGGACACTCTGCTGTTATTATTAGGAACAGTTGTCGAGCCGGCAATTCCAACACCACTTCTTCCGCCTTCAATTTTACAGTTAGTTATTAAATTGTTGTCGTTGCCGGATGTGGTTGAAGTGCCAATTACAATTGCTCTTGGTCCGGCAGTGTTTTGAGTATTATTAATTACATGCACATATCGAATTACATTATTTGAAGCTCCGTTTTGTAGCCAAATAGTGTTGGAGGTTGTTCCGGTTGTTGCAAGGTTTTGTATTCTTAGATCCGGTGAATCACCAACCCCGCCTGGTCGTCCGTCAAGAATTAGATAATCGGCATCATTCAATACCAATACTCCTGAAGTCGATGTTGCAGATATTATTTCTCCGGAATTTCCGGTGGCAGGTCTAATTGTTATAGTATTTGTTGCGCTGGCACCATCTTTAGCTCCAAGTGTAATGGGAATAGTCTCTGAACTCTGATCGTATGCTGGAAGGATTTCTATCAGATAGGATTGCGTCATTGGTGTAGTAATTGCATTGTATGCTTCAACTATAGAAGCATGAGTGCTTAAAAGATTGCCTCCGCCATCCCTTAACTCTACTGAACCTGCTTGTGGAAATACCAGGAAAGGAAATTGAACGATAACAAAAAACATAAAAATGATTTTCATATTACCTCCTGAAATAATTTAAGATAAAGTGCCCCTAAAATTTGGTGAGATTATTATTAAATATCATAATAATATTATTACAACGCAACAAGCAAAACCATTTTTAATTAAATATTTTTCCGGAATTTATTAGGGAAAAGTGAAACTATTTAAAAATATTTCCGATACACAGAATATTACCCGCATCAAATTTTTTCTTTATTTCTTTCATCCCGTTGACAATTTCTTCACCGAACATATCAATAAGATATTGAGTTTTTATTTTTCCTATTCCGTGTTCAGCCGATACAGTGCCTTTCATTTCAATAGCTCTTAAACAAATTTCCCGATACAATTCTTTGCCAAGCAAATATTCATCTTCACTTTTAGGTAACATATTCAGATGAAAGTGTGAATTACCGAGATGGCCATATAAAACATAATCTAAATTGTTTGCTGACATCAACTCAATCAGATAAGAATAAAAATTTAGCATTTGATTATCAGGTACTGCAACATCCGTCCCGAGTTTTCTGAAATTATTTCTGGTGATGTACTCATTAACCTTCCACGAAACAGCGTGACGGAATTCTTCCATTTTTTTTCTCTCTGGCTCACTGATTGCAAACCAGATAGTTTCCTGCTGAACATTGTATTTGGAAATGAGTGTAAACCATTTCTCAATAAGAAAGTCTTCATTTTCTAACTTTGCTTCCTGCTCAAACCATACGGCTGCAGAAGCTTTTGGCGGAATGTTTGGAAAATCAAAAGATAATAATTTTAATGAGTTATTGTCGAAGAATTCCAATGCTAATGCATCAATTTCATTTGTAAGTTTTTTTTCCCGGGTTTCAAATGAAATTTTCCTCGCTTCGCTGACAAATTGCAGCGCATCAGGTTCGCTGCTAAAAAAAACAGTCATTGAGATAATTCTTTCGGGTTCTGGCAGAATTTTTAATTTAATCTTTGTAAAAATTCCAAGTGTACCTTCAGAGCCAATAAATAAATCAATCAAATCCATATTCTGTCTGATATAATATCCTGAAGCGTTTTTTATAACAGGAAGATGAACTTCCGGAAGTTCAAGAGATATTTCCTTACCGGATTTTGTTTTGAAAATCAGTTGATTCCCTTTTGCAAATACTTCGCCTCTTTTCAGAAATATTTCATCACCATCTGCAAGGACTATTTCAAGCTCCTCAACAAAATTTCTGGTTGCACCATACTTAAATGTTTTTGCACCGGAAGCATTAGTTGCAACAGTTCCACCGATAAAACAATTTTTTTCTGTAGGATCAGGTGGATAAAACCGTTTGTGATTTTTCAACTCATCAAGCAGATGTGAGAGATAAACTCCTGGTTCAACTATTACATAGTTTTCTTCAGTGTTTATATCAATTATTCTGTTCAACTTCTCAGTTGATATTACAATTCCTTTCTCCGGCACTCTCGCACCGGTTAAACCTGTTCCTGCTCCCGAAATCGTTACCTGCTTTTTGTGTGCATTTGCTTCCCTCAGAATAGTTATCAACTCTTCTTTGGATTGCGGAATATAAACCGCCTCACAACTTCCTTTAAAGTTCGATGCATCGCTAAGATAATTTTGTATTTCGTCTTGGCTGGTTTTAATTATCATCTGAAAATTTTTCTCTTAATATGTTTCTTAAAAATACTAAATATTGTTTTTGTATCTGAATATCAGGCGCTGAATTATTCCTTTTTACAGGCAAACTGATTTTAATTCTTTTAAGCATTTCGTCTACAGCATCGAATAGATTAATGTTCGGAAAAGCATTTTCTCTGAGAAAGTGAATAAGTTTTAATGTTCTGAAAGCATCAAACCAGAATAATTTTTGTTTTTGAATTTCACTGATTAAGGAATTGTTTCGGAGAATTCTTTGCCAATCTTTTTGAAATCTATTTGCGATTAGGAAGTTGTTAAGAAGTGGATGAATTCTCTCTGCTCCCGATAAAATCTTTTTTAAGATTATTGCCTCCTCATCCCGAAAAAATTCAAGCCATTCCTTCAGAATTCTGAATGAATCCGGATGATAGGCAACATACTCATTTTGTTTATTGCTCAGATGCCTGGTAATTCTCTGTCCGGTTCCGAATGGTACTCGCCAGGATTTCCTTGCGGAAGGATAAACAAGAGCATCTCTGATTGTATAAATCTTATTTTGTTTGGCGAGTTTTTCAAGGAAGTAATAATCTTCACCAGCTTTTCTTCTATTCATTCCGCCAGCTTTAATATATGATTCAACATCGCAAACAATTGTGGAACCGATAGTGTGGTAATCATAATAACTTTGGGCATATTTAAGACCAAGTTTATGGTAGCGCAGAAATATTTCGTAACAGATAATTGCTTCCTCCTCAGGTGAATTTTCTTCGTACCTGTGCTCATATTCAACTACAGCAGAACTTAAATCTTTATTATGAAATAATTCCGTTACTTTACTTAAATAATCCGGACTAACAACACAGTCAGCATCTAAAAAAAAGATGATTTTTTTTCTATCGGATGAATAATCAAATTTTGTTAAAGCAAGGTCACAACCGATTTTTCTTGCTAAACCAACTCCGGCAAATTTATCCGGAAGCTCTTTTCCTTTTGTTGCTGCGTCAATAAATGAAAGGTTTAACTTGCTTTCATAGTTATTCAGAAATTTTATTGTTTGTTCATTGTTTACTTTAACTTCTTCAGGGGAATTTTCAGAGTTGTTAACAACTATTAGTATCAGAGTTCGTTCAAGCAGAACATTATCATTATTTTCCAGTGATGATAAGCATTCGGGAAGATTTTCAAACTCAGCAAGTGCAGGAATAACGATTATATTGTCAAAAAGTTTATTCGAATCATTGGAAATTGACCACTTCGGATATGAAAATTTTTTAAGATATCTTTCTACAAAATCAGGATGTTTATTAAACGAATTCATAGTTACTGACTATTATATCTTTTGCTTTTTCAAAGTCAGCTTCTTCAAGCCAGAATATTTTAACTCCTTCTCTTTCCATTTTCCTGAACCAGGTCATCTGTCTTTTTGCGAATGCACAAATCGCTATATATAAATCATTATTCATTTGTTCAAAAGAAATTTTTCCGATGATATATTCGGTAATGTATCTGTACTCCAAGCCGAGTCTGATTAATCTTTCAGGCATAATGTTCTTTTTTATGAGCATTTCAACCTCCTGAATCATCCCTGTCTGAAGTCTTCTTTCCAGGCGTTCTTTAATCCTTTTCTTTATGATTTCTCTTCCCGGATTTATTCCGATATTCAAAGATTTTATTTCCACTTTGTTTTCAACTGGTTTCTGTGCTTTCGCAACTAATATTGCTTTTATCATTCTTTGTCGGGACTCAAAATCAGTTATGTTATGCGGGTGAGGATTTAATCTGAGCAGAAGACTTTTTAATTCATCATTGTTTTTATTTTTCAGATCATTCAATAACTCCTTTCCATCACCGACTTCTTTTAAATCATAGTTTTGAATTACAGAACTCAGATAAAGACCGGTGCCACCAACCAGAAGGGGAGTTTTGTTTTTAGATTTTATTGAATGATAATATTTGAAGAAATTTTTGTAGAAGTCGAAAAGATTAAATTCGTCCGGAAGTTCGGTAACATCAATAAGATAGCCGGGAATAGTAGTTTTATTTATAACATAGTCTTCTAAATCTTTGCCTGTTCCTATATCGAGATGCTTATAAACCTGTCGCGAATCAGCTGAAATAATTTCGCCATTAAAATGATATGCAAGTTGAACCGCAAGTTTTGTTTTGCCAACAGCAGTAGGACCAAGTATTGTAATTAAATTATAATTCATCAACAGGGAAAATAAATCCCTGAACTATTAGTTTGAAATAACCGGAATACTGATAATAAAGATAACTCCGCCACTGCCTTTTTCAGCCACATTAAAATTAGCATTCATTGCCTTTAGGAAAAACTCGGCGATGTCAAGACTTAAATCAGCTCTTGAAACAAGCGCAAATCTTTCAGGTTGCTGAAATTTACCTTCGTTATAAATTCTTACTTGCACTTCTTTACCAAGAAACTCTGTACTGAAAAATATTTTTCCACCGGATGGTAATTCAGAGCTTGCATATTTTATCAGTTCATAAACTGCAACATGAAATTTTCTTGGGTCAATACTTACAGTGCAGTTCTGGGCAAATTTTTTAAACAGCTTTATGTTTTTTGATTCAACGAATTCAGAAAGTAGATCAAGAATATTGTTTAACAGGTCATTTAGCTGAAGCTGTGATTTTTTAATGTTTGCTCTTTTTTCTGCAAAGTCAGAAGTTGATTGAAGAAGATCAAGCACTGAATTTGCCTGCATCGTTAAAAGAGTAATTACTCTTTTTATTTCTTCGGGAATATCAAATCGCGAAATAATGCTTGTATAATGTTTAATTGTTAACATAGGTGATTTGATATCAGCAAGTAAAAACTTTGAAACATCTCCGATTACACTTAAATGCTTCTTCGATTCAATTACTCCCAATTGTTTCGATAGAAGAATACTTTCACCTGCAAGAATACTGTAAATTTTTAATTGATTTTTGAAATTTTCAGGCAGGATTTCTTCATTAAATGATAAAGTAGCAAATCCCTGCAATTCTAGTTGATTATCCAGTAAAGGTAGATAGATGATATTTGAAGCGAGAAATTCAAACGGGTTATCAATACTTCCTAAATATCTGGCATCGCTTTCAGGGTTAGGTACAAAGAATAGTTTCTTTGCAGATGCAGCTTTTCCGGTAATTCCATCTGGTAATTTGACTGATGGAATTTCCGATTTCCCACCGATGTTGTATTCAGGATTAAGTTCTGATTTCTTTTCATCAAAAAGGTAAATAAGACCCCGATCTGAACCGGTTACCTGTAAAAAGTTTTTAAGAATTGATTGAATAGTAAAATCTAAATTTTGATTAGCACTAATCTGGTTAAGAATTAAGTTAAAATTTTTGAGACTGATTTTTTCTTCAAGGATTGATTCGAGCTCTTCTTCTAAAGGAATAATTTTGGTTCTTTCTTCTGCATCCTCCTGTTGATTATCATAAATTTGTTCTCCTTTAATTTCTGCGCCGGGATCATTTTCATAAACAAAATCTGCATCAATGAATGATTCGTCGTGTTCAGGTTCATTTATTTCAAAGTCATTTTCAGGAACAGATTTATCAGCATCGTAATGTTCGATGGGTTTTTCATTTTCAGTCTTTAAATCATTATCGTGTATGATTTCCTCAAACTCATCCAATTCTTTCAGATAATCAGGAAGTTCACTCTCATCTTTAGTGTCGTTTTGTTGTTTAAGCTCAGTTTGAGTTTCATTATGTTCAAAGAAAATGTTTTCAGACTCTCCTGACTGTTCAGGATGATTATTTTCAGTAGAGGGAGAAATAAAATCTTCTTCTTTAAGGTTTGTGAAATCAATGATATTCTGTTTTATTGCCGGAAATTTTTCGAGAAGTTTTTCAAAATCGAGCTTGCTTAATTTGTAAACAGTGGAATCACTTTCAGCCATTGCAGAAGAGCTTCTGTTAGATCTTAAAATAATTTCTTTTTCACCAAAAAATTCATTTTCTCTTCTGAACTGTAATTTTTTAACACCATTTTCTTTTATCTTAATTTTTCCCGATACAATCAGATAAACAAAATTACTTTCCTCCCCACTTTCATAAATGATTTCGCCTTCCTTAAAATCTTCATACGCTTTCCCATTAAGATTCACCGGAAGGGAATTGTTGCTTAGTCCGTTAAAAAGAATATTCGAAAAAATAGACTCATAATTTTTTGTAGCGATCATTTATTAGTATTCCTGTATAATTTCAGATACATACAAATTTGACAAAATTTAAGCCACTAAGTTTGATGACAGAAGTCAAGAAAAACCGCATAAAATAGGTTCATATTAGAATAATTTGGTATTTTTACACAAAACGAAACCAAATTTTTCCTAAAACATCTTACGAAATGGAAGAAAAAGAATTAGTAGAACTGGCAAAAAGTGGTGACAGAAAAGCTCTGGCAAAATTAGTTAAAGAGCACGAACAGACTGTTTATAACTTCGCATTTAAGATTTGTCGCGATCGTGAAAAAGCTGAAAACATTATGCAGGAAACTTTTTTGAGCATGATCAGACATCTGAATCAGTTTGATGGAAATTCAAAACTTTCGACCTGGTTATATCGGATTGTTTCCAATCATTGTCTGATGCAGGCAAGAAAAGAAAAACATAGATATTTTGTTTCTATTAATGAAGAAAATGAAGACGAACTTTATGAAGATAAGTATGTTGCTGATTGGAGCAGAATTCCTCATCTTGATGTTGAGAATAGTGAATTAAGAAAAATTCTGGATGAATCAATTGATAAATTATCACCTGATTACAGGGTGGTTTTTCTGCTTAGAGATGTTGAAGGATTATCAACCGAAGAAACAGCAAAAGCAACTGACTTGTCTGTGCCCGCTGTAAAATCAAGATTGCACAGAGCCAGAGCTTTCTTAAGAAAAGAATTAAATGAGGCATTAAGCAGATGAGTAAAGAAAATCCAAATTGCAAAGAAGTGATGCAACACATTTGTGAGAGTTTGGGTGAAGACCTTAACTCGGAAAAATGTATTGCAATCAAACATCATCTTGATAATTGCTCCGGATGTCAGAGCTACTTTAAAACAGTTGAGCTTACTATAGATCTATATAAAAAGTATAATGTCGAAATTCCAAAGGATACACACAAAAGACTGATGGAATTTCTCAATTTATCAGATTGTGATGAATAGTTGAAAGGAACAAAATGAAATTATTATTGGTTTTATTTTTATTTACAACTTTATCGGTGAATATGTTTGCCCAAACAAATACTGATGTACCTTCAATTTCTGTTGATGAGTTCATCAATTTAATTCAAAAAAATAAAAATATCGTTATACTCGATGTAAGAACTCCGGCTGAATTATCAGGACCTTTGGGGAAGATAGAAACTGCAATAAATATTCCGATTCAGGAATTACCTGATAGAATTAAAGAACTCGAACCATATAGAGATAAACAAATCTATGTGATATGCAGAACTCAGAACCGTTCTTTCGCATCATCTCAGTTTTTGAATAAAAATGGCTTTAAAACCCTTTATGTAACTGGCGGAATGTCAGAATATTTTGATAAGTTAAAGTCGGAATAAATTTATTAAATGTTCATTTTCCGCAGATTAGTTCGCTTAAAATAAATCAAATAAGTTTTTAATTGTTCTTAATATCAAATCAATCCTAAAGTTCCGGCCAATTTAAGCATTGAACCATTTTTTATAAAAAATGTTTAATTAGTCGTCTGATCATATTGATTAACATAATTTGGTATTAAATGCTGAGATGCTATTTTTGGCTCAAATAATTATTGAAATGTTTTTGTTGAAAAATAATTATTCATTCGAGGGACTTAATATGTTAATTAACTATACTACGCGGAGGTCCGCATGAAAAATTTTTACAGCTTGATTATCCTCACACTTACTTTAATCTCTCAAATTACACTTCTTGCACAAAGCGGAAAAATCTCAGGAAAAGTTATCGATGGAACAACAAATGAAGGTGTTCCGTTCGTTAATGTTATTGTGGAAGGAACCAACTACGGAGCCGCATCGGACATTGATGGAAACTTCAGCATAATCGGTGTTCCGCCAGGCACATATAATGTTAAAGCATCTGCTATTGGTTACAATAGTCAAATGATTCAGGGCGTAAAAGTTTCAATTGATTTGACAACCCAGCTTAATTTTACTCTTTATGAAACAAGCATCGAATTAAAAGAAGAAGTTGTAGTTGTTGCAACCAGGCCACCTGTTACTAAAGACTTAACTTCTTCAACATCAATAATAGGTGCCGATGAGATTTCTGTTCTTCCTGTTACGGAATTTCAGGAGGTTCTGAATCTTAAAGCAGGAATAGTTGGAGGTTCAGTCAGAGGCGGAAGAAAGGGTGAAGTTGTTTATGCTATTGATGGAGTGCCGGTAACAGATGTTTATGATGGTTCAACTGTAATAGATGTTAATGCCAACTCAATTCAGGAACTACAATTTATAAGCGGTGCATTCAATGCAGAATATGGAAGAGCCCTTTCGGGTTATGTTAATATCGCAACCAAAGATGGCGACAATAAGTTTAATGGAACATTCACTTCTTACATCGGTGATTATTACAGCACAAATGAAAAAATATTCCGCGACATTAAAAATTTTCAGCCGGTTAATATCAGAAATTTTGAAGGAAGTTTTAGTGGCCCTGTCATTCAGAATACTTTATTCTTTTATCTGAATGCAAGATACATTTATTTCGGCGGATGGATTAATGGAAAAAAAGTTTTCAATCCCTGGAACATCACTGAAAACAGAGGAGCAACTTATCCTCTTTCAGAAAGATATATTCTTAGTGTTAATCCTGATAGTGGTTTAGGCAATGGCGAAATTGTTCCAATGAACTGGAATGAAAAAATTTACGGACAAGGCAAACTCACTTACCGACCCTTCACTGATTTTAAAATAAATTACAGCTACTTCCTCGATAATATAGAGTACAGAGACTATGATCATTCTTTTGCCTACAATCCTGATGGAGATTATAAAAGATTCAGAAAAGGATATACTAACATTCTCGGTTTTACACACACATTGACACCGAATTCATTCTATACACTAAATCTTACCTACTTCTTTAAGAGCTACAAGCAATATGTTTATGAAGATCCGAACGATCCCAGATATACTCACGATGTATTGCTTGGACAGCAACCAGCTGAAGTTCCAAGTTTCAGAACCGGTGGAACTCAAGCCGGAAACTTTAAAAGATTGACAAATACCTATGGTGTGAAATGGGATTTTACTTCTCAGGTTGATAAAATTAATATGGTGAAGTTCGGTGTTGAATTAAATTACCACAATTTAGGATTTGATGATATTTATCTCCTTCAACCTCTTAACGCTGAGGACCCAAGAGTAACAAGAAATCCATTTGTAAGAAGACATATTCCCGATCAGAATGACCCGAATGAAAATTTAAGTATTAACCGATATATAAGAAAACCACTTGAATTCTCCGCATATCTTCAGGATAAGATTGAGTTGAATGAAATGATCATTAATGTCGGTGTAAGAATGGATTACTTTAAACCTGATGGAAAACTTCTGGTTGATCCAACTGACCCTGATGTTTACAGACCTAAGAAACCTGAAAATATTGCACTTAGCTTGGAGGAGAGAAAAGCCAAATGGTATAAGGATCCAACAGATAAAGTCCAACTTAGTCCACGACTTGGAATTGCTTTCCCGATTACCGACAGAGGAGTAATTCACTTTTCCTATGGTCACTTCTTCCAGATACCAAACTTCGACATTCTGTTTACAAACCCCGAATATAAATTTGGTTTTGGAACCGGTAATCTCGGAATTGCGGGAAATCCTGACTTGAAACCGCAGCAAACAATCAGTGGTGAAATAGGTTTGCAACAGGCATTAACAGATGATATTACTTTTGATCTTACAGGATATTTCAGAGATATAAGAAATCTTGCCGGAACCAGAGCTGATGAAATCAGAATTTTTGGGGGAACTTCCACATACAGTCAGTTTGTAAACAGTGACTTTGGTTTTGTAAAAGGAATTGTTTTTACATTAACCAAGAGATTATCAAATAACTGGTCGGCAACAATTGATTACACTTTTCAATCAGCAAAAGGTAATGCCTCTGATCCTGCTGCAACAAGGAATGCAATTGCCGGCGGTGCACAACCAGAAATTCAATTGGTAAGATTAGATTGGGACCAGACTCACACTATTAATGCTACTTTCTCATATTCTTCCGAAGCAGACTGGGGCTTCAGCTTAATTGCGAATTATGGTAGTGGTTTTCCATACACTCCAACGCAGTCATTTAATTTATCTGCTTTATTAACCAACAGCGAACTTAAACCCTCAAGTTTTAATGTTGATTTAAGAGCTTATAAAGATTTCAATCTTGGATTTATGAAAATCAGTTTGTTTACACGAGTTTATAATCTTTTTGATATTCAGAATGAAGTTAATGTCTATAATGATAGTGGTACTGCAGATTTTACGGTTGATGAATATCTCAGAAGAAGAGAAGGAAACCCGGAACTTGTTAATTCACTCGATGAGTATTACCGAAATCCAACTTTTTATTCTGAACCGAGAAGAATAGAAGTTGGAGCAACATTATTCTTTTAATGGATAACAACGGATTAAAAATTATGAAAGAAAAAATTAAATATCTTATAATCATCTTGGCGTTGATTTCAATACTTCCATTAGAAGTATTTGCACAACAGCGGATTACAGAAAGAGGAACCCCTAATTTCAGAAAAGTAGGAGTTCATCGCGGAAATCAGGTACGCACTGTTTTCACAAATTATGGCGTTATTGCACAACCCGGCAATGAAGGTCCGAGAGGTGCCTGGCGTTATGATGCTAATGGTTATGTGGGTGATGTTTCTCCTTTGGTTGGTCTCAGACTGCCAATAGCCGATTGGAGACCTGATACACTTAATACTCCGGATACAATTTTTTCAGTGATAATTACGCCTGTCGATAGACCGGGAGGTGGTGAAGGCGGTGGTGGTGGTTCATATACTTTTGAACCTATTCCGGGTTTTGCTAATCCTTTTACAAAAGAAGTTGGTAAAGGTGTGGCAATGAGTCATCAACCTGAAACCTGGCCTCCGTTCTGGCCTGATTATCCTGACTGGACATACTCAGGAGATCCGATAATTATTGACGGTAAAGATGTTACTCCGCAGGTTGACTGGAATGGTTTTTTTGGAAGGGGTCAATTAAATGCTGATCAGGAAAGTTATTTCTGGATGGACGATTTTAATGACTTGGAAACACGAATACTGTATAATTTTATTGCTGATACAAACAATGTTTCAAGAACAGGGCAGGGAATTCAGGTTTCGGTGCGTGGATTACAGTGGTCCAACTTTCTTGCCCAGGATGTTATATTCTGGCTCTACAATATTAAAAATGATGGAACCACAAATTATGATCAGGCAGTATTTGGCGTAATAGTAGGAACCTATGTTGGAGTTGAAACACCTGAGTGGAATGATGATGTGTCATTCTTTGATATTAGAGAAGCAATAACATACACCTGGGACTTTGATAAATATATTTCTCCATCAGCTAATCCAAGATGGTTGCCTGATCCAACACAGGTTGGTTACATTGCTTATGCTTTCCTTGAATCGCCCGGGAATGAATACGATGGTGTAGATAATGATGCTGACAATGATAATGTTTATGATTGCTATTCACCTTCAGCAAATTACTTTGTTGATTCGGATTTCCAGCCAAGAACTATTCAGTCAGGTCAAAAAGTTGTATTGATTGATAAGAATACTTTCCAGCGAACAGTATTCACAGTACCTAATGATACTGTTACTGTATATTCAATGGGGGTTCCTTTCTTTTTACAACCAGGAGTAACTCAACTTAAAGAAGGAGATTTTATTCAGCAGACCAGTGAAGTAAATCCAAATTCAATTGATGGAATTGATAATGATCTGGATGGTATTATTGATGAAAGTTATCTGGTACATTACAGAGTACTTAAAATTGATAGAAGTGGCCAGGTTCCTATTGTATTAATTGATCAGCTTGCACCGGTTATGTACAAAGATTTTGTAGGGAATAGTGGTACAACAGATAAAATGCTCGATGAATCAAGAAGCGACTTTGTTGACAATGATTGTGATTGGGATGCTGAATTTGATGATGTTGGTGCAGATGGAAAAGCTGGTACAGGCGACTCCGGTGAAGGTGATGGACTTCCAACACCCGGTGAACCTAATTTTGATGCTACTGATGTTGATGAATCTGATCAGATTGGATTAACATCCTTCCAATATTTTGTTCCAGCTGGTGATATTACTATGAGCGATGATTTTGACATGTGGAGAAGAATGAAACCAGGATTTTTTCAGGTACCGAGATCAATTGTAAACAATGTTGCTATTCGTGGTGAAGATGGTGACTTTATTTATGGGTCGGGATATTTTCCACTGCTTGCCGGAAAAACAGAGAGGTTTTCTTTGGCTCTTGCCTTCGGAATGGATTTCCCTGCTGTTCTTAAGACAAAACAAATTGCACAGACCATTTACAACGCTAATTATAATTTTCCCAAGCCGCCTGAAAAACCAACGGTTACTGCTGTAGCCGGTGATGGTAAAGTAACCCTTTATTGGGATAGAGTTGCTGAAGAATCTGTCGACCCAACATTAAGGGTAAAAGACTTTGAGGGTTACAAAATTTATAAAGGTACAGATCCAGACTTGAGTGATGCTCTGCTTATTACTGATTTTTCTGGTAACAGAGTTTTTTATAAACCAATCGCTCAGTTTGATCTAATCAATGGCATTAGTGGACTTTTTGTTCCCTCACCAACCTTATACGAACTAACGAGTGGTGCACCATTCTATCTCGGTTCAGATAATGGAATCCAAAACTTTTATGTTGATAATGATGTAATAAACGGTAGAACTTATTATTATGCCGTAGTCGCTTATGATCGTGGTGATGCAAGTAAAGATATTTTCCCATCCGAGAACACAAGATTTATTTCTAAGGACGCTTTGGGTAATATTTCTACAGATATAAATACTGTTGCCGTTATACCTAATGCTCCGGTAGCAGGATATGTCCCACCAAAATCAGGATTAGCTGCTGTAAGAGAAACAGGATATTCCAATGTAATTCCATACTTTGAAGTAATTGATCCCACTAAAGTTCTTGATAAAAATTATAGAATAGTCTTTAACGATAAATATTATGTTACTTCCGGTAATTTGAAAGACAGTATTAGTATTTCTGATAAATATTCAGTAATTGATCTGGAATCTAATTCAGTAATATTAAACGAAGCAGATATTCAGCCGGAAAACGGGATAGTATTTAACGGTACAAGATTGTCTATAGACCCCGCATATCAGAGTCTTGATAGTATAAGATTAGATAGAAACAGAAGCGGTTGGAATAATGTAAGACCTGGTAATTTAAGATTCACAGTTGATCAGTTTACTTCTGTTAATCTCAGCGCAACCAAATATCCGAGAGATTATATGATTGTTTTTACTGATACATATTCGGATTCTTCCAATAGATTAACTCAGATATTCGGAAGCTCAGCTCCACCAGCCAAGCTTGTTAATTTCAGAGCTTATGACATTACTGAAAAAAATAATCCGGTTCGTGTTCAGTTTGGCTTTAGCGAACCATCTACTTTCAGAAGAGATACCATTTCATTTAACGATGTTATAATCCTGTCAGATTCAGCCGGTAAGAAATTTTCTTGGCGAATAACTTTTAATGGAGATAGTTCTTCAAATGTTCCTCGAGGCGGTGACACTTTGTTTATTTACATTAATAAACCATTAACAGGTAAGGACTCATTTACATTCACTACAACCAAACCGGCTTACGATCAAAATAATGCTTTACAGCAACTTGATAGAGTAAAAGCTGTTCCTAATCCTTATGTAGTAACGAATGTTTATGAACAACCTTTGCCGCCAACTGTAAGAGGAAGGGGAGAAAGGGTTATTTACTTTACAAATCTTCCACCCAAAAGTAGAGTGCATATTTACACTTCAAGCGGAAATCATGTCAGAACATTAGAACACGATGGAGACTTGAACGATGGTACTGTAACCTGGGATGTAAGAACCAAAGAGGGTCTTGATGTTGCTTACGGAGTCTATTTCTATGTAGTTGAGATGGATGGTGTCAGTGATAAAAAGACTGGTAAACTTGCAATCATTAAATAGAGATATATCGGAGTTTAATATGAATAATAAAATAATTTCTCTGGTTTTAATTATAGCAGCAAGTGTATACATTTTTCCTCAATCGAAAGTTGGAACAACGGCTGCAAATTTTCTTACCATTCCAGTTGGGCCAAGAGCAACAGCAATGGGAGGAGCATTCTCAGCGGTTGCAAATGATGCAACAAGTTCATTCTGGAATCCTTCAGGTTTATCCAGAATGAACCGAAGTGAATTTACTGTTACAACTGCTGAATGGTTGGTAAGTACAAGACTTAATTGGATCGGGCTTGCATTTAAGTTTGATGATGATAATGCTGTTGGTGTTAGCATTAATCAGCTTGATTATGGTGAAGAGGAAATTACTACTCCTGATCAGCCAAACGGAACAGGTCAGAAATGGTCTGCAAATGATTTAGCCGTCAGTTTATCCTACTCAAGAAATCTTACTGACCGATTTTCAATAGGCGGATCAGTTAAATACATAACGCAAAAAATTTATAATGAAAGTGCTTCTGCCTTTGCGCTCGATATCGGATTATTATTTTATACTGAACTGGAAGGATTAAAGTTAGGCGCAAATATTTCTAACTTTGGAACCGAGATGAAATTAGATGGAAAAGATCTAAAACGACCAATTGATATAGACCCATCAAATTCCGGTAATAATCCTAACATAGCCGGCTCACTTGATACTGATGGTTGGCCTTTGCCGTTGGTTTTTACTGTTGGACTTGCTTATGATCTAAAATTAATTGAGCAATGGAATTTTACTTTAACATCAGATGCGGTTATACCTAATAATCAATCAACTCACCTTAACGCTGGTGTTGAAGTTGGTTGGAATAATATGTTATTTTTGCGAGGTGGTTATTATGGGCTGTTCAAAGACAGGAATGATAAATTATTTTCTTCACAGAGTTCAGATGGACTAACTGCCGGAGTGGGAATTCAATATGATTTTGGAGATTTCTTTATTAAGTTCGATTACAGTTATTCAAATCTTGGAATCTTTGATGAGGTTTCAAGATTTTCTCTTAGTATTGGTTTATAATTATTTATTCACCTAACAAAATATGAGGTATAATATGAAAAAAATAGTAGTGACTGCTTTGTTGCTATTTGCTACTTTTAGCTTTGCTCAAACCATTCCTGTAACATTCAATGTGGATATGGGTGTTGCTGCATTCAAAGGCCAGTTTATTCCTGGCACCAGTCAGGTTGTAATCAGAGGTAGTTTCCAGGCAGATGCCGGCGATCCGGGTGGCAATTGGCAGGGAGATCTGTTTACTATGACAGATACTGACGGTGATACTATTTACTCACTAACAGTAGATTTTCCCAACTCAACTAATGGAAACACTTATGAATTCAAATTTGTAATCTCTCCTGATGGTTGGGAAGGAACTCCTAACAGAACATTTACCGTGCAGGCACCCGGTGTTGTTCTTCCAACCTATTGGTTCAATGATGATAGTCTTTACAGAACTGCTGTTACAAATACATTCAACTTCACCGCAGATATCAGCGGTATTCTTGGAATTGGTTTAGGTGGTGCTTTCGATCCAAATTCAGACTCATTACTCGTTATGGGTATGACCTGGTCAGGTAACGGAACAGTGTTAAATGAAAGTAACAGAAGATTGTCCAATACAGATCCTTTTAATCCGGGCATCTACACTACCAGTCTTGATGTTGCAGGATTTCTGGGGGCTAATGAAGAGTGGAAATTCAAAGCTTATCCGGACAACAGATTCGCAAATAGTGGCTGGGAAGACAGACCAAACAGAGTTGTTACATTTGAAGCAGATGGCACAACTCAGGATCTCGGTGTAATTGTTCCTGAAATATTCCCGTTACTTGCTCCTATTTCTTCCGATGTCAACATTCAGGTTACTGTTGATATGACCGGTGCTGTAAACTTTTACAATAACCTGCCGATTCCAATTGATCAGATTGAGTTTGTTGGAATGCGCGGCGGCGCTGATTTTTTGGGAAGCTGGAATTCTGGAGGATGCTGGTGTGTTAGTGACACCGCAACTGGCCACATGAAAGTTCTCCAAAGAATTCCCAATACCAATAAGTGGACTATAACTGTTACAGCTCCTGCCGGAACAAATGGTGGACAATATGCTTATAAGTTTGGTGCTATGTATCCGGGCGCTGATACAGTTAATGGCGGAACTAATCCTCTTGATAATGAGGCAGGATTTGGTCAGAATCACCGATTTTTGTTGTTCGATGCTCCTGGTGGCTTGATTGTTCTGAATAACAGATTTGGTGATTTCACATCTTCTGTTGACAGAATAAGTGATCTAGTACCTGCTGAATATGTCCTTGAACAAAATTATCCTAATCCGTTTAACCCGACTACCTCAATCAGATATAGCTTGCCTGAAGAAAGCGCTGTAACTCTGAAAGTTTATAACATACTTGGACAGGAAGTTGTTACATTAGTAAATGAACAACAGAATGCAGGTACTTATGAGGTAAAATTCGGTGCATCAAATCTTGCAAGCGGAATGTACTTCTATAAACTAGAAACTGATGGAGTTTCATTGACAAGAAAGATGATGCTCTTGAAGTAAAAAAATGAATTACTTTTTCATTATTAGAAGTTAAAAGGCGAGTGAAAACTCGCCTTTTTCTTTTTTTATTCAAATCCAATTCAGGTTCCTGATAAACCCTTGTGCAATGACTTTTCAACTGCCTGCTTAAAGCTCGATAGATTAACGGGCTTTTGAAAAACAAATTCAATCCCAAGTTCGTGATAGTCTGTGGCAATTGAGCGATCTATATCACTGCTTAAAACTATAACAGGTGGTTTTCCTTTAATATCTGTTTTCTTTAATTCCTTAACGAATTCATATCCGTTCATAACAGGCATCCCGTGGTCTGTAATTACGAGTGCTGGTGGTGAAACAAAAATTTTCTCCAAAGCTTCTTTCCCGTTTGATGCTACATCTACATCATATTCAGGTGTAATATTTTTTAAAATTTTAGAGTAAAGCAAACGATCGGTCTTGCTATCGTCAACAATTAAAATATTTGCAGATGCAACAGGTAATGTGAACTGAAAATCAGAACCCTCACCGGGTTTGCTTTCAACCCAGATTGTTCCGCCGTGTTTTTCAATAATTTCTTTTACCAATGATAAACCCAATCCGCTTCCTTTTTCACCAGCAGTTCCCTCGGTTGAAAACTTTGAATCTACTTTAAATAATTTTGGTAAATCTTCTGGTTGAATTCCTATTCCCGTATCTCTGACACTAAACTTGATAAATCTTTTGTTCTCGGCAGGCGATGCACTTATTACTATTCTTCCGTTTGGATTGGTAAACTTTATTGCATTTGAAATAAGATTATTGAAAACCTGAATAATCAGACTCTTATCGAGAAATAATAATAAGTCGTTACTTATCTCAGATTTTATTTCAATTTGTTTTTGTATTGCAGAACCTCGTAAAGCAGAAATGGAGTCATTGATAATCTCGGTAATATTTATTTTCTGGGGCTCGAATCTTATTCTGCCTGTTTGCAATCTTGTCCAGTCGAGTAAAGAATTTACAAGTGAAAGCATTGAACGCGATGCTTCCTGAATATACCTGATGTATTGTTTTCTTTCCTCTTCTGAAAGTTCGTCATCGTTTTCAAGCAGATCTGTAAAACCAAGTATTGAACTAAATGGTGTTCTTAAATCGTGAGAAATTATTGAAATAAATCTATCCTTAGTTTCATTTAGCTTGATAAGATTTTGAGTTGATCTCCGGAGTTCTTCCTCAGCTCTTTTTCTGAATGTAACATCACTCACAAGTCCAAATAGCTTCTGAATTCTTCCAGTGCCCGATCGGATTAAATTTAGTTTTGTTCTAACCCAAACAATGTTTCCTTGTTTGTTAATTATTCTGAACTCAAATTCACCTGATAGTTGAATTCGACTTTTTAATAAACTCATTAATTTGGGTTTAAGAACCTTGAAATCATCAGGATGAATAATTTTCAAAAAGAGTTTTGAATCTGAAAGGAAATCTGTTTGAGTATATCCGCAGATTTTCTGAATTGAGGATGTGCAGAATACTGGTCTTAAACTAAAACCGATTCTTTCAAAAGTGAAGAGGAAATCATCAATGTTCTCAGTAATGTTTCTATACTTCTCCTCAGATTCTCTTATTGCTTTTTGTGCCCTGATTCTTTCTGTAATATCTCTGGCAATTAACACAATATAAGTTTTTTTATCAACTTCAAAAGTTCCTACAGAAATTTCCGTATGAAGATAAGTATTATCTTTTTTCTTGCCCAGGAAATCAAATCTTGTTGGTGCATCTTTTTTCTTTTCAAGAAGTCGGAAGTATTCAGCAACTTTAATAATGTCATCATTTGATGAAAGATCAAGAATTTCTTTATTCAACAATTCTTCGCCGGTGTCGTAACCAAAAATATTTGCAAAAGTTTTATTTGCAATAATAATTCTTCCATCCTGAACCAAAGCTATTCCGTCGTGTGAAGCTTCTACCAGCGATTGATATAGATGCAACTCTTTCTCTTTTGATTTAATCTCCTCGAGATGGGTAAAATAACAGCTGATATGCAGAAGATTTCCTACATCATCAAATACTGGTATGAACACTGCCTGAAGAGTAACAGGAGTTTCCCACTTCGTTCTGATTGGTAACTCAATTTCATTTGATGGCTTGGAGCTGAATGCTGTGAGTTCGAAAACATTTTTATCGAAATAATCCGGCACAATCAGATTGTATAAAGTAGTGTTCAGTAAATCTTCTTCACTAAAACCAAGAGTAAATGTAAATGTTTCGTTTACAAATAGTATCTGCCCATTCAAATCTACCTGACAAATCATTTGAGGAGCTTTTAGAATAGTTTGCTTTAAACTCTTTAATGAAGCTATCAGATTTTCCTCAAAATGAATTTTAGAAGTAATATCCTCACATTTAACAATTGTTTGATTTATGTTGTCTTCTAATTTTGAAAAGCTGCACTCAAAGACAATTTTATTTCGAAGCTCATCATATTCAGTAATAATTGTTCTGTGGTAAGGTTTTGTTTTAAGCTTTTCCTCAATTTCATTTAAGAAATCTTTAGTGAGAAATTTTAAGAATAAGTGAATATGCTTGTCGTATAATTCAGTTCTGGTTTTACCAATAAATTTTTCCGCCTGAGAATTAAGATAAACAATTTTGTATTGTTTATCATAAACTATTACTATTTCATCAAATGCATTGAATAATGACTTATAATAATTCAACTCATCAGATAAAATTGTATCGGTAACTTTTTGTGCAGAAGCATCTCCAAGCTTTTTGAAAAACAAATAGAACAACAAAATTTCATCTTTCTGATTTATCAGGGGAATGATTCTGCATTCAAACCTGGAGAGATCATTACTTTCACAAATCAAAGTTGAAATATCCTTCGTGCTCAGTGATTTCTCCAAATTCTGAATTAACTCAAAGTTGCTTTGTGGAGTAAGGATTTTTTTAAAGTCATGAAATCCTGAACTCTCTGTAATCAGATTGAAATCCGGCGGAAGTTCTCTTGAATGTTGCAGTATTGAAAAATCATCGCCGAGTACAAAATAAAAGTCATTACTTTTTTCAATAACTTTTTGAAGATGGCTGAGTTTTTTTCTGTAATCCGAAATAGTATCAAGAACAATCTTTACATCTTCAAAAACAAAAACAGCTCCACTAAATTTATTTTTATCATAAACGGGATTTGCTTTTAGTATAAGTCTTATTATTCCCTTGCTTTGAATCTCAGGATTAAAGATTTCTTTCTCGAATGGAAACCCATTCAGCAGAGATTCGATATCATCTTTAATCTGTGTATTAAAAATATCCGGAATAGAAAATATGCTTTGTGAAATTAAATTTGAAGACAAAGAGATGTTATAAAATTCACATAACTTGAAAAAAGTTCTGTTAACAAATTCAATTTCAAGATTGCTGTTTGAAATGATTATACCAATTGGAAGATCATTGAGAATTTCAAATGACTTTAAATCAAAAAATTTTTCAACACTATTTCTGAATTTATTTTCCAATTTTTATGCATTTAATAATAAGAATGAAATATTTGAAAATCATAATAAATTGAACATAATTTATGTGCCACAATTGGTCCAAAAAATGACATCATTAACTACATTTATTACATTTATTGCTTGTTTACTGAGATAAACCCTGTCTCTTTTTGGATAAGTGTATTGATATAAAAACTATAACCAGAATAAGTGCTCTTCATTGGCAATTGATGTTTCGTTAAATTTCTATAGCAAAAAATAAGAATTATTTTGATAACAAAATTCCTGCAAAAACTTGGTAGCAAAACTCTAAATTTCTTTCAGGAGTTTGGTCAGATTTCCAACCTTCTCGGAAACATTATAAAGTTTTTCCCGCATATACCCAGAAGCCGTAAATTGATATTATACCAAATGGAGCATATTGGTGTTAATTCATTACCATTAGTGCTAATAATTGCGATTTTTACAGGAGCGGTTTCGGCATGGCAAGCTGCATATCAATTAAAAGGAATTGCACCTTTATCATTTTTAGGTGGCGCTACAAGTCGTGCTATCATTACTGAATTAGGTCCGGTATTAACAGGTATTGTAATTGCGGGAAGAGTCGGTGCTTCTATAGCAGCAGAACTTGGTACAATGAAAGTTACTGAACAGATTGATGCCCTTGAAACAATGGCAATAAGCCCGATAAGATTTTTAGCAATGCCGAGATTTCTCGCTGCAATTATTATGATGCCAATTCTTGTTATTTTTGCCAATGCAATAGCAGTTTTGGGTGCTTATATTGTTTCGAATTATTTCCTCGGAGTTTCATTCGCTGTATTTTTTAATTCTGTTAAACGGTTCTTTATAATGGGAGATTTAATTGCTGGTCTTGTTAAAACAGTATTCTTTGGTGGAGTAACAGCTTTATTGGGCTGTCATATTGGAATCAGAACTGAAGGTGGTGCTGAGGGCGTTGGACTGGCAACAATCAGGTCATTCGTTGTTTCGGCTGCATTAATACTCATACTCGACTATGTTCTTTGGATGCTGATTTTTTAACAATTAGTTTTCAATTAGCAGTGATTTAAATACGATTTAGATTTCTTTTTTTATTTGAAATATTTAAATAGCAGTTAACTATTAAATTAAATTGGAAGGACTTTACATGAAAAACAAAATTAATTATTTACTAAAGGAAAACAGAACTAAAGTTATCCTTCCTGAGAAGTTAGGTTTTGGGCTATATTTTACTGATCACATGTTGGAAATGGATTATACTTATGATAAAGGTTGGCATAATGCAATAATAAAACCTCTCAGTGATCTTTATCTGCATCCCGCAACCTCTTTTATTCATTATGGGCAGACAATTTTCGAAGGATTGAAAGCATTCAGAACTGTTGATGATGAAATACAAATCTTCAGACCTGATGCACATCTCGAAAGGTTAAATAATTCTGCAAAACGACTTTGTATGCCCGAAGTAGATACTGATTTTGTTCTGGAAGCAATGAAGGAACTTATTTCAATTGACAGTGATTGGATTCCCTCAAAAAAAGGTGAAGCATTATATATCAGACCATTTATGTTCGGTTCTGATCCTGCTTTGGGTGTAAGACCTTCATACAATTACAAATTTATTATAATACTCTCTCCGGTTGGGGCTTATTATCCAGAAGGTTTTAAACCCGTAAAGATACTTGCACAGGATGATTATGTAAGAGCAGTTAGAAAAGGTATCGGAGAATGTAAAACAGCAGCAAACTATGCTGCAAGTCTATTAGCTGCAGATGAAGCTGCAAAAAAAGGTTTTACACAGGTGCTTTGGTTAGATGGTGTTGAACAAAAATATATTGAGGAAGTTGGAACAATGAACATATTCATACACTTTAAAAATGAGATTGCTACACCAAAGTTAACAGGGTCCATTCTTCCTGGAGTTACGAGAAGATCGGTTATTCAAATTTTAAAAGAATGGGGGATGAATGTAAATGAAAGACTTATCTCCATCCGGGAAGTGATTGATGCATATGATTCCGGTAACCTGGTCGGGGTTTTTGGAACTGGTACGGCAGCAATTATTTCTTCAATTGGTCTTCTCTCATACAAGGGAAAAGATATGCTGATCAATAATGGAAATGTCGGTGAGCTTGATCTTAAATTATTTAACGAGCTTACTGCAATCCATTATGGTGAAAAGGCAGATACTCATAACTGGATTTTCAAAGTCGAAAAGAAGACTATAGAAGTTTAAACTCTAACAATTTTTATTCTTGTTCTAAAGGCATCAATTTATTGATGCCTTTTTTATTTGATTTAATCTATAGTATTAAGATTATTCACTTGACAAGTGAACACAAGAGCACTATATTTGTAGTGAACAAATGAGCAGGTAATATGAAAGACAAATTAACTGAACGTCAGAGGGAAATACTTATTTACATTCAAAAATTTATTCAAGATAACGGATTCCCGCCAACTTTAAGAGAAATTGCCGCAAACTTTGGTATGGCTTCTACTTTTGGAGTTAAAAGACATCTGGATGCATTAAAGAAAAAAGGTTACCTAAAAGTTGAAAGCTTTGCGAGTAGAGCAATATCGCTGAACAAAAGATTCTCTGATGAATTCTTTGCAGAAACTAAGGAGCCAAGTCCGAAAGTAATTTCAATTCCCGTTGTTGGTAGAGTTGCTGCTGGTTCACCGATTCTTTCTGAGGAGAATATAGATGGAGCGATTTCAATTGATACAAACTTTTTCAGAAATCATAAAGAGTCTTTTGCTCTTAGGGTTTCAGGTGATAGTATGATAAATGCAGGAATTTTTGACGGGGATCTTGTGATTGTTAATCCGAATGAAAAAGTATCACAACATGATATTGTTGTTGCAAGAGTTGATGATGAAATTACGGTTAAGAATTATGAAAAGAGGAACAATCAGGTTTTTCTTATACCCCAAAATGAAAAGTATGAACGAATTATTGTTACAGAAAAAAATAGCTTTTCAATTGTTGGTAAAGTAATAGGCGTTTTAAGATGGTTTAACTAAACAGGAGTTTAAAATGAAAACAGAAATTTTCCGCATTGCAATTAGGAACCGAAACAAAATCAGATTTTATTATGGATTGTATGAATGGATTGTTGAACCATACTATATTGCCCGCGACCGATATGGTAATAAAGTACTTTATGCAAAAGTTGCATCAACTAACGAAGTTAAAAAATTTGACTTTAGGAAAATGGCAAACATTAAAGTTTTTAATCAGTATAAATTTTCACCTATAATACCAATTATCCCAATGGCTTCTTAACGGAGGTAACTATGAATCAAGATAAAAGAAAAGATGTTGATGCTTTAATTGAGCAATTCTGGAAAAGAGGTTATCTTACTGTATCAAGAAAGTATGGGAACTATCTACCCGAACCGGATAAAGTGGGAGTTTACGATGTTGATGTTATTGCACGCTATAAAGATTCATACGCAATTGGAATTATCCTTAGTGATGATGATTTTTTAGATACTACCAAAACCCAGAATAAGTTAGTATATCTCTCTACTCGGCAAACAAAGTTTAATGGAAAAAAAGTAGCTCTTTTTATAGGTGTTTCATTCAAAAATTATAAAAATGCAAAGTGTATTGTAGATAAGCTGCCCGACGAAATCAGGAAAAATATCCGTTTAATTCAGATTATTGACAAACAAAGTATTGATAACCCCGTTCGGAGAAGAAATAATAGCCCTATATTTTCTTGAAAAAATACATGTTAAATTGAATTATAATTTTCAATCCGAATAATACTACTGTTTAATTTCTTGATTTTCTAACCTACCGAAATTAACTTTACACGCTCAATCATTAATAGGATTTGAAATTGAGTAAGAAAAAATCTGCTGCTGATGAAAAACTTCAGAGCGAACTGAAAAAATCCGGGGAGATTCCTAAACACATTGCCATAATAATGGATGGAAATGGCAGGTGGGCAAAAAAAAGGGGACTTCCCAGAGTAGCCGGGCACAAAAGAGGTGTTGATACCGTCAAAGACATTGTTGAAGCTTGTGCTGAAATAGGCGTGAAGTTTCTTACACTTTATACTTTTTCAACTGAAAACTGGAAAAGGCCTAAAGAGGAGGTTTCAACACTCATGCGCTTGTTACTTAATAGTCTTCGTGATCGTGTGGATGAGCTGTGTGAAAATGACATCCGGTTAACAACAATTGGGGATACTGAATCGCTTCCTTATGAAGTTCAGAAACAATTGAAGGCAGATATTGAAAGAACAAAAAACAATAAAAAGATGATTTTGAACCTGGCTCTTAGTTATAGTGGTCGATGGGAAATTATCGAAGCAGTGAAAAAAATTTCAAAAGCTGTAGAAAAAGGTGACTTAAAACCTGATGAGATTAATGAGCAATTATTCTCAAAGTTTTTAACAACAAAAGATTTACCTGATCCTGACCTTGTAATAAGAACCAGTGGTGAATTCAGAGTAAGTAATTTCCTTTTATGGCAAATCGCATATTCAGAATTTGTAATTACGGATATTTATTGGCCCGATTTTAACAGACATCATCTTTATGAATCAATACGCGCTTTTCAGAAACGCGAAAGAAGATTCGGTAAAGTTAGTGAACAATTAAAAAAAGCAGTCAACTCAAAAGGCGTTACTAATGCAGAAAAACTTCCCTCTCAGATTAGTTGATCTACTCATTATTCTATCATTGTTACTTTCCTATCAAATTGCTTTTGCTCAGGTGCAAACAAAAGTATATAAAGTGCTTGGGATTACAGTTGCCGGAAATAAAACCGCTGATGCAAATGCTATAATCTCTGCAAGTGGTATTAAAGTAAATGATGAAATTCAGGTTCCCGGAGATAAAACCATCAATGCAATAAAAAATCTTTGGGCTCTCAACATTTTTAAAGATGTTCAGTTACTTATCGATAAAGAAATCGGAGATGGAATTTTTCTTCTGATTAAAGTTGACGAGTATCCAAGATTTGAAAGAATTGTTTTTGAAGGTAATGATGAATTAAGTACAAGCGATCTTGAAAAGAATGTAACATTTCTCAGAGGTACCGTTATTAAACCACAGGATATAGCTAAGCTAAAACAAAAATTAATTAAGGAATATGAAAAAGAAGGTCTGTTGAGTGTTAAAATTCAGGAGAAATACTATACATTTTTTTCGGCTGATACCACAAGTGATGAAATAATAACACGCTGGAGAAATGAAAAGGATTTTTCAGAAGAATATGAATACCGATACAACCGTGGCGATACAAAATATTCCGATCTTGTTTCCAGAATTAAGGATAGGGTAGTCGTAAAGTTTATAATAGATGAAGGGGAAGAAGTCCGCGTCAGGAAAATTGAATTCGTAGGAAATAAGGCTTTTGATAACGATGATTTGAAAAGTGCAATGGATGAAATAAATGAAGCCAAATGGTGGAAATTCTGGGGAAGTGGAAAGTTTGATTCTGAAAATTACAAAAAAGATAAACAGGCAATTGTAAAATTCTATCGCAAGAACGGATATCGGGATGCAGCAATAATTTCTGATACACTGATCTATTCGGATGATAAAAAAGATTTGACAATTAGAATGGAAGTTTATGAAGGTCCGCAATACAAAGTGAGAGAAATTTTCTGGGTTGGGAATACGGTTTATCCAAGCAACTTGCTTTCAGAAAGACTTGATATTGCTAAGGGCGACATTTTTGATGCTGAAAAATTTGAAAAGAACTTAAGGGGAAATGAAAAACAGACCGATGTATCTTCGCTATATCTCGATAACGGATATCTTACATTTAATCTTCAAACTAAGGAAATTAAAGTAGCTGAAGATTCAATTGATATTGAAATCAGGATTGAAGAAAGAAATCAGTTTACTGTAAACAGAGTTGATATTGAAGGCAATGATAAGACAAAAGAGAAAGTAATCCGAAGAGAACTTTATACAATACCAGGTGATTATTTTAATCGTGGATTATTATTAAGAAGCATTCAGAATCTGGCAAATCTGCAGTACTTTAATGTAGAAAAACTTTATGGTGCAGAAGGTATCGGAACAAAGCTAGCCAGTGATAGTACGGTCGATATATCATTCAGGGTTGAAGAAAAATCAAGTGATTACTTAAATGCTTCAGTGGGTTATAGCGGTGCATTTGGCTTCAGTGGTGCTATTGGAATTACTCTCACAAATTTTTCCATTACAGAACCTTTCAGACTTGGTGGTGGACAAATTTTAAGTTTCAACTGGCAATTTGGAGTTGGTAGTCTTTACAGAACCTTTACGCTTGGATTTACAGAGCCATGGTTATTCGATACTCCTACATCTGTTGGAGCAGAAGTTTTTGATACAAGACAGCAATATGTTTATGACCTCAGGCAAACCGGTGCTACTGTTAGAGTTGGCCGTAAACTTCGCTGGCCCGATGATTTTTTCTATGTGCAGGGAAGGGTAAAATATCAATACAACAATGTGCTCGAAGGGCAAGGATTTTATGCAGAAGGCAAAACAAATCAGTATTCACTAGGTGCACTGATTGCCAGAAAAGATATTGATAATCCAATTTTTCCTTCGATAGGGTCTTCTCTTCAGCTTGATGCGGAAATTTCCGGCGGTCCTTTCTTACCTGGTGATGTGGATTATCTGAAAATCGGGTTTACTTCCGAATGGTATAGAAGACTTTTTAATACAAACCGTGTAACATTATATACGATTGCCGATCTTGGTTACATTGATGAAATAGTTAAAGGCACCAATATTCAGCCGTTCGAATTTTATTATATGGGCGGAAACGGATTAATTATAGCAACAACATCTTTAAGAGGTTATGATGATAGAACGGTTGGCCCTAAAAATGCTGATGGTAGGGTCATTGGCGGAAGAGTTATGGCAAAATTCGGAACTGAACTACGATTTGCAGTCTCAATTGAACCTATTCCGCTATATGTGCTAGCTTTTGCTGAAGCCGGTAATGTTTTTGAAAGTTTTGAGAAAACCGATATTTTTGACCTCCGTCGATCAGTTGGATTTGGTGCAAGATTACTTATAAATCCAATTGGGTTGATCGGATTTGATTTTGGTTATGGTTTCGACCGAAAAGCTGTTAGTGGAAATGATCCTGCTTGGCTCTTCCATTTTCAGTTCGGGAAAGGTTTTTAATTTGTTCAACATTAATTAAAGAAAGAGGATTAAAAGTGAAAAAGTTCCTAATATTATTTTCTGTTCTTTTTGCAACATCACTATTTGCACAATCACCGTTAAAAATCGGATATGTTGATTCGGAAGTTATTCTCACACAATTTTCCGAAGCAATTAAAGCTCAGGGCGATCTTGATGCTTTAACTAATAAATGGTCGGCACAACTCGATTCAATGACACAGGCATATCAAAAAGCAATTCAGGATTATCAAAAGCAAGCTGAGACGATGCCCAATGACAAGAAACTAGAAGCTCAGCAAAAAATTGTTAAGATGGAACAGGAAATTCTTGAGTTCAGAAAACAAAAATTTCAGCAAGGCACCGGTGAAATATATGCTAAGCAGGAAGAGCTTTTTGCACCTGTGAAGAAAAAGATTTATGATGCAATTCAGAAAGTTGCAAAGGAAGAAGGAATGTCTTTCGTTTTTGACAAAAGCGGAGATATTCTCTTACTTTATGCTGATTCAGCTTTTGACATCACATTTAAGGTTCTCGATACTCTTAAAAGAGGTAGCTGATTTTTAATCAGAAAGTTCTCCCTAATTTTTTGGTGGGAGAACTTTTTTATTTTGTAGTAATTTTTCCTCAGAAAATATCTGCAGGTTGTAATATGAAAAAGTATTTTTTATTTATCCTTTTATTTTCCCCGGCTATATCGCTTGCCCAACTTAAAATCGGATATATTGATTCAAATGCCCTAATGGATCAACTACCCGATGTTCAGGATGCAAGGCAAAGATTAGATGCCCTTATTCAGGAGTGGCAGTCCGAATTGAACAGACTCGAGTCAGAATGGAAAACCAAGTATGATGATTATGAAAAAAGGAAACTTATTATGTCTGAACAAACACGGGCAGAAACTGAATCTGAATTGGTTAAACTTGAAAATCAGATTGCAGAATACCGTGAAAAAAAATTCGGAACAAATGGTGAATTGTTCCAGAAACAAGATGAGTTGATGAAGCCGGTTCAGAATAAAGTTTTTAATGCAATCAAAGAGGTTGCACAGGAAGAAGACCTCGATTTTGTCTTTGACAGAAGCGGTGATATAATGATTTTATATGCAAAGGATAAATATGATATAACAGCAAAGGTTCTTGCAAAACTGAAAATTTAAATGATCAGTCTTAAAGTAAAAGAAATCGCCCGATTAGTCTCCGGCAAAATTGTTGGGGATGAGAATGCAATAATTAATTCTGTTGCAAAAATTGATGAAGCTAAATCAGGTGATTTATCTTTTATTTACTTACCTGCTTACGAAAAATATGAACAGACAACAAAAGCATCCGTTCTATTGGTAAAACCAGATCTTAAGAAGACAAGAAGTGACATTACCTATATTGAAGTTGAATTTCCTGAAAAAGCTTTCTTTGCTATTCTAAGACAATATTTCTCCCCGGATTTTCCATTAACCGGAATTGACAACTCAGCTTACATTCATCCCGAAGCAAACTTGGGCAGCAATGTAGCCATTGGAAAAAATGTTGTCGTGTCAAAAGGTTGTAAGATTGGAAACAACACGAAGGTTTTTCATAACACAGTGCTTTATGAAAATGTTGAAATAGGCAATGATTGTTTAATTTTTTCCAATATCAGTATCAGGGAGAATTGTAAAATCGGAAACAGAGTAATTATTCATTCAGGAACTGTAATTGGCAGCGATGGTTTTGGATTTAATCCGGACGAAAATGGTGTTTATCAGAAAATTCCACAGATCGGAAATGTAATTATTGAAGATGATGTTGAGCTTGGAGCCAATGTATCGGTTGACAGGGCAGCATTGGGTTCAACTGTAATAAAAAGAGGAGCGAAAATAGACAATCTCGTCCAAATCGCTCATAATGTTGTTATTGGTGAAGACACAGTTATATCATCTCAGGCAGGGATTTCCGGAAGTACTAAAATCGGTAATCGTGTAATTATTGCCGGGCAGGTAGGAATTGTTGGACATATAGAAATCTGTGATAATGTAGTTTTGATGGCTCAATCAGGGATATCAAAATCTATAAAAAAACCCGGTTATTACTTCGGTTATCCGGCAAAAGAATTAAAAACATCACAGAAATTAGAAGCTCACATAAGAAGTTTACCAGATTATGCTGAAAGAATTAAAGCACTGGAAAAAGAAATAGAACAATTAAAATCAAAGTTACCTCAATCGTGAAAAGTTTTACTACTCAGTCCTAACTTTTTGCAAAGCTCTTGAAATGTCTTTTGTTCCTCATAATTTAATATTGAAAATTCTCCTTTGACTGCTAATAAAAATTTAGGAAATAATTTTTCATATTCTTCCTTACCTTTTTCTGTAATTGAAATTACAGCCACTCTTCTGTCATCTTTTTTGCGTGTTCGTTTGATTAATTTTCTTTGAAGAAGATTTCTGATAATCATAGTAACATTTCCTTCGCTTCTCATGATCTTTATCGCCAACTCTTTCTGTGATAAATTTCCCAGGTGATACAATACATCAAGAACATAAAACTGACCATCAGTTAATCCGGATTCTTCGATAAAGTTTGATAGCTTAACCTTTATTGATTCAGAGGAACGAAAAAATTTTATGAAGGTGTCTAAAATAATTTTTGATTCGGTATCTCCCTTAAATTTTGTGCCCATCAATCCTTACTCCTTGGAATTATGATACTTAGGACAGCGGTAAATAAAGCTGCTCCAACAATTGACCAGATGATTGGATATTTTATTCCACCTGCTTCAAAAGAAAATAAATCCGGAAAGTTAAATTGCCTTGCCAGAATTGTTCCGATATAAGCACCAATAAATCCGACTACTATTGAAATAAAGCAACCTCCCTTTTTGAATCCAACCAGAGTTCTTCCAATACTTCCGGTTATCGCAGCAATTATTAGTAGAATTATTAAATCAGTCATTTTAAGCTCAAATTATTTCACCTAAAAAATAAGTTTTATTACTGAGAAAATCTTGTAATATTTAAGAAGATTTTATTACAAAAATTGATTTGGGATAAAAAATGAAACGAAAGGATTTTATAAGAACTTCACTTCTTTCATTACTCGGATTTTTATTCAGCAGGGATGAAGCTTACTCAAAACCCGATGAAGTTTCGGTAAACTTTAAACCTAATCCATCAGAATGGAAGAAAGATGAAATTAACATTGCGTGGCTCGGTCATTCTACTGTGCTGATAAATTTTTATGGTATAAAGATTTTAACTGATCCTGTTTTATATGAAAGAGTCGGACTATATTTTCTTGGAATTACCTGGGGACCAAGTCGCTTTACAATTCCGGCTTTGTCAATAGAAGAAATCCCTCAACCTGATATTGTCTTAATTTCTCACGCACATATGGATCATATGGATTACCAGACTCTGCTTGATTTATCAAACAAATATCCTGGGCAGATTGATTGTTTAACTGCTTACAATACTAAGGATGTTATTGAAAATCTTAAATGGAAATCATTACAGGAGCTTGATTGGAATGAAGAATTAATAATCAGAAATATAAAATTTAAAGCTTACGAAGTTCAGCATTTTGGATGGCGATATCCCTGGGAGCGAGATCGTTCGAAAGGATTTATTGAAAATGGACGAAGCTACAATGCTTATCTTATTTCTTACAATGGGAGAAATATTTTATTCGGCGGAGACACTGCTATGACTGAAAAATTAAAAGCTGTTAAGGATAGTATAGAAACTGCAATTATGCCTATTGGAGCATATCGTCCGTGGAGAAAAAATCATTGCAATCCTGAGGAAGCTCTTATTATGGCAACAGAACATCTGAATGCAAATTATTTCATCCCGATTCATACAAAAACCTTTAAGCAAGGAACCGAGCCTATCGAAGAGCCTATAAATTGGTTGAAAGATTCAGCTAAAAATTATCCGATCAAACTTGCTATTACAGACATAGGACAAACATTTACAATAAAATGAAAGCCTTAGATGAAACAAACAATTAGACTGTTAAAAGAGAATTTTATTTATGATGCAGAATCATTTCTTACAGAAATCAGAAAGCTTGAGGCTTTAAATACTCAGCAACTTAATTGGAAACCATCTATGGATAAGTGGAGCATTGCAGAATGTGTTGATCATCTTACAGTAACGAATAAGTTATATCTTGATAAAATTGAATATCAGCTTTCGTTAAAGAAAATTCATTGTGATGACTCGAAGGAATTAGTTCGTCATAAAATTTTAGGGAAATTGATAATTAAATCGGTAGATCCTTCAAATTTAAAGCCCACTAAGACATTTAAAGTTTTTTATCCAACATCAAGCCAGTATGACAATTCAGTATTAAAAAATCTGATTGAAACAGAACTGAAGTTGATACATATTGTGAAGAATTCCGTGAATATTAATTTCAATAATTACATTATTTCTTCACCGGTTTCCGGAATAATCAAAGAAAATCTTTGTGATGTTTTTGAGATAATAAGATTACATAACAAAAGGCATCTTTTACAGATTGATAAATTACTCTCATTAGCTCAGTTTCCTGGTTCATATTCAGTTGATTGATGATTAGTAATTTAAGCACAGTTTCTTCTCACATCGGAGAATTTCTTAATTTCTAAAGTTTTAATTTTTATCCAGATGCCGTTTTTATATGATTCAAAAATTACAACTAAAACAATGAGGTGATTGAATATTATGTCAAAATTAGTTACAGGATTTTTACACATTTATACTGGCAATGGAAAGGGTAAAACCACTGCAGCATTGGGACAAGCTGTTCGTGCTGCTGGTGCAGGGCTCAGAACTTACATAGCTCAGTTTATGAAAGAATATCCTTACTCTGAATTAAAAAGTTTGGAATTGCTCAGGGACTTTATAACCATTGAACAGTTTTGTGGTGATGAATTTGTTTATAAAAAACAATTACCTGATATGAATGAAATTAAAAAAGCATCTGCAGGTATAGAAAAAGCTAAATCAATGATGCTTAGCGGTGAGTATGATATTATCATTCTTGATGAGGTTATTGTCTCAATTTATTTTAAACTTCTGAGAATTGAACAAATAATTGATTTTATAGATAATAAACCAGATAGTGTTGAACTTATATTAACAGGAAGATATTGTCCTGAAATTCTGATCGAAAAAGCCGATTTGGTTACCGAGATGAAGGAAATCAAACATTATTATGCTCAAGGTGTTAAATCAAGAAAGGGAATAGAATCTTAATTATTTTTACAGGTAAATAAAATTTAATTCAATTTGAACTTTTTTCTCCGGGATATGATTTGTATTTATGGATAAAGAATTTTAAAAGTTAAAGAGTTATGCCACAAGTTAAACAATCTTATTTCCTGGATTTCTACAATAATCTTGTAGATGGTAACAAGGAAAAGTGCTCTGAAATAGTAAAAGCATTAATTGATGAAGGTGTAGATTTAAAAGTGATTTATGTAGAACTTTTTCAAAAAGCACTTTACAGAATAGGAAAACTATGGGACCACAACGAAATTTCTATTCCCGAAGAACACCTTGCTACCCAAATAGTTGAATCCCTGATAGGTAAATATGCCCCATCATCATCACCTGCATTGAGTAAATTCAAATCGGTTGTAACCTGTATCGATAAAGAATTTCATGAAATTGGTGCTAAAATGGTAGCTCATATTTTTGAAATTAATGGATGGAAAACCTATTACCTTGGAGCTTCGGTGCCTTTGAAAGAACTTTTAAAATTTGTTAAACAAACTGATCCGGATATAATTGCTCTTTCCTGGAGTTTATACCTTAACCTGGCTCGCTTTCTTGAAGTTATTGATAATCTTACAAAATTCTTCCCAACAAAAAAAATATTTGTTGGTGGGCAAGCGCTCTCTGATAACTCAGACCAACTCTTAAAAAAATATCCGAATGTAAAACACATTCAGTCTATCTACGCTCTCGATGAGATTTTAAAAAATCACAAATAAAGAAGAGAAAAAAATATCCTTGCCTTTTAATCTGCTTTAATATAAGTTTAAGTTAGCTTAAATAAATAATAAGTTGAACTTAAATGAAAAACATATCAAAAGAAGATTATCTCAGTGCAATTTACAAACTTCGTGATGAAACAGGTGAAATTAAGCCAAATCTTATTGCGGAAAATCTTGAAATATCTCCTGCGGCAGTAACTGACATGCTAAAAAAACTTGCATCGGATGGGTTTGTTCAGTATAAAAAGTATAAGGGCATAAAACTTACTCCCAAAGGTGAAAAGTATGCTGTTAATATGATAAGAAAACATCGGCTTTGGGAAACTTTTCTTTTTCAGACACTAGGTATGCCATGGGAAAAAATTCATGATGAAGCTGAAAAACTTGAACATTCTACTTCTGATGAACTTGTAGATAAACTCGAAGAATTTCTGAACTTTCCTGAATCTGATCCACACGGTTATCCAATCCCGGATAAGTTTGGGAAGATTCCTAAGCAGAAAAATGTCATCGCTTTGTCCGATCTGAATAAAAATGATAAAGGCAAAATATCGAGGATTAGTGATTTCAAAAGTGAACTTTTAGTTTATACTAAAAATCAAGGATTGAATATCGGAGAAAAAATTTTCATAAAAGATAAACTTGAATTTGATGGCTCTGTTATGATAATAATAAATAAAAAAGAAATTAGTCTTAGTAAAAAAATTGCCTCAAATATTTTCATTGAAAAGGAATGATAATTATGAATGATGCTGTGGGTCTGTTACTGATTGGAAGTTTTATTCTGCTGTTATTCTTCATGGTATTTTATCCGGACAAAGGTTTGCTGGCTACTCTCAAAAGAAGCAGATATGCCAATCAAAAGGTATTGTTAGAAGATGCATTAAAGTTTTTATACAACTGTGAGTATAATAATATTCCTTGTACATTGAACAGCATTGCCGGTAACCTGAATATTTCTGCTGATGCATCTGCAGAAATTGTTGCGAAGCTACAGAATATGGGTTTGCTTAACACCAGCCGTGAGTTTTTATCGTTAACCTCAGAAGGTAAATCATATGCTTTGAGAATAATTCGGGTTCATCGTTTGTATGAAAAGTTTCTTGCTGATGAAACGAGTATGAATGAAAGAGAATGGCATAAAACTGCTGAAGAAATCGAACACAAATTAACTGACGATGAAGTAAATAAACTTGCCGCACAAATTGGTAATCCGGTTTTTGATCCGCATGGTGATCCTATTCCCACATCCAAAGGTGAGATTCCTCTAAAAGCTGGAAAACATTTAAACGAAATGGAACCAGGCGAAATGGCAACAATTATACATATTGAGGACGAACCACATACAATTTATAGTCAGATTGTTGCTGAAGGTTTGTATGCCGGAATGCAAATCAGAATGATTGAATCAAATGACAGGCGTGTGAAGTTTGAAGCAAATGGTGAAGAATGTATCCTTTCTCCTTTGATTGCAAAAAGTATTACTGTAGGACCAATTAAACTTGAAAAACCAGTTGAGGGAAAATTAAGAACTTTGTCTTCATTGAAGGTTGGGGAGAAAGGTATAGTGCTTGGAATTGCAAAATCCTTAAGAGGTCAGCAGCGAAGAAGACTAATGGATTTAGGAATAGTTCCGGGAACTGAAATTGAAGCAGAACTTGAAAGTATAACCGGTGATCCAGTCGCATATCGGGTAAGAGGAACAACTGTCGCATTAAGAAAATATCAGTCTGATAAAATTTATTTAGCAAATGAAGAGGAGAATAATTAAACAATGAATATTACATCTGAAAATTGTGCAATTTGTCCGGCTCATAATATTTCCAATTTGAAAAAACTTGGAATTGATATGGATAATTTTGATTATGTTATTGCTCTGGCTGGAAATCCAAATACAGGGAAAAGCACAGTGTTTAACTATCTTACCGGATTAAAACAGCATACTGGAAATTGGCCTGGTAAAACGGTTACGAGGGCTGAAGGAGGATTTGAATACAATGATAAGAGATTCAAACTTGTGGATTTACCCGGAACATATTCCCTTCTTTCAACAAGTGTAGATGAAGAAGTGGCAAGAAATTTCCTTTTGTTTGGGCAACCTGATGTGACTGTAATTGTTGTTGATGCAACAAGAGTTGAAAGAAATCTTAATCTGGTTCTGCAGATTCTTGAAATTACAGATAGAGTGGTTATCTGTTTGAATCTGATAGATGAAGCCAGAAGAAATTCAATAGAAGTTGATCATCGCATTCTCTCAAAAGAATTAGGTGTTCCGGTTATTCCCACCTCTGCGAGAAAGGGAGAGGGAATGGATGAATTGTTAAAAAATATTTATTCAGTAGCTACGGGCAGTTACAAATGTAAACCCAAAAGACTCAGAAGTAAATCGAAAGAACTGAATGAAGCGATAGAAAAACTTGAAGTTAAAATAAAGAATTTCTTTCCAAACCTTCCGAATGTTCGATGGGTTGCCTTAAGACTGCTTGAAGGAGATCAGTCTATTATTGATGCTATTCGTTCAGGTGAATTAGGAAATATTAATCTGACAGAGATACCCGAGGAACAAAAGGAAGAAGCTTACTAAAACTTGTATACGGAGAATAAGATGAATGACCTTATTAATAAAAGAGAAGAAATTATTGCAGAAGCTAATAGACTTCGCTGGGAGTTGGGCGAGAATTTCCATGATACTCTAATGGAAAACATTTACGAACAAGCAACTGATATAGCTCGCAAAGCAGTTAGATATCCGGATTCCAGGCAGGCTTTCAGCTTTGACCGATTTCTGGATAAGATTTTAACAAGTAAATATTTTGGATTTCCTTTAATGTTTATTATGCTTGGAGTTGTTTTCTGGTTAACCATTCAGGGGGCAAATTATCCTTCTTCACTTTTATCAGATATACTTGTTGATACAATTCATCCCGCACTTAAAGATTTTGCATTGTCAATCAGTCTTCCGTGGTGGTTAACAGGAGTTTTAATTGACGGCGCCTATCTTGCAATGGCTTGGGTAATTAGTGTTATGCTTCCACCTATGGCAATATTTTTCCCGCTTTTTACTTTGCTTGAGGATTTTGGGTATTTGCCAAGAGTTGCATTTAATATGGACCCGCTTTATAAAAAAGTTGGTGCACACGGTAGACAAGCACTTACAATGGCGATGGGATTTGGTTGTAATGCTGCCGGTGTTATCGCAACCCGTGTTATTGATTCTCCTCGTGAGAGACTGATTGCTATTATTACCAATAATTTTTCTCTTTGTAACGGCAGATGGCCCACACAAATTCTTATTGCAACTGTTTTTATAGGAAGCACTGTGCCGGCATATCTTGCAGGATTAGTTTCGGCAGCTTCAGTAGTTTTTATAGCAGTACTTGGAATTGCTTTTAGTTTACTCGTATCCTGGTTCCTTTCAAAAACTTTACTTAAAGGCGAAGCTTCTGCTTTTAGTCTTGAGCTTCCACCCTACAGGCCCCCACGAATTTTACAAACACTTTACACTTCATTAATAGATCGGACAATTTTTGTTTTGTGGCGTGCTGTGGTTTTTGCAATTCCGGCGGGAATGCTAATCTGGCTTGTTGCTAATGTTACAATTGGTGGAGTTTCAGTTGCAAATCATTTTATTCATGCAATTAATCCAATTGCTTTCATATTTGGTTTGAATGGAATCATTTTCCTCGCATACATTATAGCTATTCCGGCTAATGAAATAGTAATCCCAACTATACTAATGTTAACAGTTGCAAATCTCGGAATTCAAGGAGTTGGAGCAGGAAGCGGTGTTATGTTTGAGCTTGAATCAGCCACAGATGTTGCCGCAATTTTACATGCTGGTGGGTGGACAATTCTTACAGGAATAAACCTTATGCTTTTTAGTTTACTGCATAATCCTTGCTCCACAACAATTTTTACCATCTATAAAGAAACTAAAAGCTGGAAGTGGACTTTAGTCTCCACATTTCTGCCAATAGCAATGGGTTTAACAGTAACATTTTTTGTAACTCAGCTTTGGAGATTATTCTCATAAGTTCATAAAAAATTTTCTTCTTCTTTTAGTGTGAAGCAAGCGAAGCCTAAATTCCGATTACAATTAAGATTGTTCATTTGAAAGTCTTAAAGTGAAATGATTTAATTAAAGCCTCTTTAATTGTGTAAAATTTATTTGGATTATTATGGTTGATATAAAAACAAAAAAAATCTGGAAAAAAAGACTTCAGGAAGAAATAGATGCAGCGTTTCTGTATAGAACTCTTTCTGAAATTGTTAAAGATGATAAAAAGAAATTACTCTATGATAAATTATCTTCAATTGAAGAAAAGCATGTGAATGTTTGGTTAGAACATCTTGGCAAAAACTCTGTTCCTGTGAAGGAGCTTAAACCCACATTAAAGGCACGCTTGCTTAGAAAGTTTAGTCAGAGATATGGTCCTTCACTACTTAATAAAATGATGTTGATGGAAGAATCATCGGAGGTGAAGTCCTATCTGAGTTTATACAAAAATTCTGATTCGGCTCAAACCAAAGATATTGCTCTGAAATTGGCAAAGGATTCTGCTTCACATGCAAAATCCCTGATGACTTCTTCCGGCGAACAATCAGAACCATGGCACACTGCAGAATCAGGTGGATTATTAAGAAACATTGTTTATGGTTTCAATGATGGTCTTACAGCAAACTTCGGCTTAATCGCAGGAGTAATCGGAGCATCGGCTCAACCACATATAATTTTAATTTCCGGAATTGCCGGAATGATTGCAGATGCTTTATCTATGGGTTCATCAGGATATCTTGCAGCAGTTAGTGAGAAGGAAGTTTATAATCACGAAAAGGCAATGGAAGCAGAAGAGATAAAGCTAATGCCTGAACTTGAAACTGAAGAGCTTGCATTGATTTATGAAGCAAAGGGAATTCCGGCAGGGGAAGCAATTAAACGCGCAAATGAAATTATGCAAAATCCCGAACAGGCGCTTGAAGATAAAATGCACGAAGAATTGGGATTAGCCGAACGAAGTATCAGTCCCTTTACTGAAGGTTGGGTAACAGGTTTTTCAACTGCTATCGGAGCATTAATTCCAATTTTCCCTTTTATCTTTTTTCAAGGCACTATTGCAATCTGGAGTTCCTTTGCAATTTCAATGCTTTCTCACTTTCTTGTTGGAGCCGCCAGAAGTTTTTTTACCGGTAGGGGAATTTTCAGAAGTGGATTTGATATGTTTGTTGTTGGGTTTGGTGTTGCATTGATCGGTTTTGTAATTGGAGATTTGATTTTAAAGTTTTTAATGTAGAATAATTTTATATGAAAACAATCAGACTGATTTCGTGGAATGTTAATGGAATTCGTGCAATCCACAAAAAGGGTTGTATTGATTGGCTGTTAAATGAAAATCCGGATATTATATGTCTGCAGGAAACAAAAGCGCATCCTGAACAACTACCTAAAGATTTAATTTTTATAAATGGTTATAGTTCATATTTCTCTTCATCGAAAATTAAAAAAGGGTATAGTGGAGTTGCAGTTTACTCCAAACTTGAACCAATTGATGTTAAACACGGTTTTGGCATTTCCAGATTTGATGATGAAGGAAGAATTTTAATTGTGGACTTTCAGGAATTTACTCTTTTCAATATCTATTTCCCAAATGGCAAAATGTCTGAAGAGCGACTTCAATACAAAATGGATTTTTATGATGCATTTCTTGAAAATGCTTATAAACTGTTAAAACAAGGAAGAAAAATTTTAGTTTGTGGAGATGTTAATACTGCACATAAGGAAATTGATCTTGCAAGACCCAAAGAAAATGAAAAATCTTCAGGATTTCTCTTAATTGAAAGACAATGGATAGATAAGTTTCTTTCTCATGGTTTTGTTGATACTTTCAGAATGTTCAATGATCAGCCTGGAAATTATACTTGGTGGGATATGCAAACCCGAGCACGCGAGAGAAATATTGGCTGGAGGATAGATTATTTCTTCGTCTCAGAAAATTTTAAGGCAAATATCACCGATGCTTTTATTCTTTCTGATGTTACTGGTTCTGATCACTGTCCCGTTGGGGTTGAAATTCTTATTAATACAGCAATTTGAATTTTTTAATTTACCCCGATGTTATATCTTCAACGGAACAAATAAACTATTGAATAATGAAATTAAGTTTAATTTTTATTATATCATTTTTTGCAGTCACTGAAAACATAAGTGCACAAGATAGCTCAGTTAATGAAGCGAACGCTGAAATTATACTCAACTCATTCAATCCTGATTCAGATACTGTTATCAATGCCGGTATTCTTATAACTCTCAAAAAGGATTGGCACATATACTGGCTCAATCCGGGTGACAGCGGAATGCCAACCTCGTTTCAGATCAAACTACCAGATGATATAAAGATAACAGAAATGCAATGGCCAACTCCGAAAATTTTTGAATTTGAAGGATATGCAAGTTATGGATATGAAGATAAAGTACTCTTCCCGTTTAGCATATTATTGCCACCAGGAAAAAATATCCAAACACTTGAGATAATTGCAGAAATCAAATCACTTATATGTAAAGATGTTTGTAAACCTTTCAACGAAGAAGTTAAAAAAGTTTTTGAATTAAATACCACCTATTTTGCTCCACCGGAAATCAGGAATTTATTTAATAATATGTTGTATGAATTACCGGAGAAAAATGAGTTATTAAATATCGAAGTAATCGGATACTCAGAAAAAATTATAATGAGTATCATTTCACAAAGAATAAATCCGATGAAAATTAAAAGCGCACATTTTATCCCATATGAAAACGGTATTTTCAAAAATAGTCTTAACCAGCTATTCACAATAAGATCTGACTCAATAGAGCTTATTGTTGAATATGATCAATTCAACACATTAACTCCTCACTCGGTTGAAGGAATCCTGATTTTGGAGTTTATGACCGAAGAAGGAATCAGAAAATCTGTTTATAAGATTAATGAGAGTTTGAAAATAAAGAATAACTAATAATTCACTAATTAAAGGAGGTTCATATGAAGTTGAAAATCTTTTTATTAACGGTCATTTTTTTTAATCTACTTATCTTTGCCCAGTCGGCTAAGCTCAATGAATCAGCACCTGATTTCAGACTAAAGGATTCAAATGGTAATGAACATTCGCTGAGTGATTTTAAGGGAAAAGTTGTTGTGTTGGAATGGATAAATTATGAGTGCCCCTTTGTAAAAAAGCATTATGATTCAAAGAATATGCAATCACTTCAGGAGAAATATACAAAGCAGGATGTAGTCTGGTTGGCTATTTGTTCCTCTGCTCCGGGGAAACAAGGTCATTTTTCAACAGAGGAAATAAATAAGAGGAGCAAAAATCACGAAGCTAAATTTACTGCATATCTTATAGATGAAGATGGAAGAGTTGGGAAAATGTACGGCGCTAAAACAACTCCACATATGTTTATAATTGACAGGGAGGGAAAGCTTGTTTATGCTGGTGGAATTGATGACAAACCAAGCACTGACATTGAAGATATTAAGAAAGCAAAGAACTATGTTTCCTTGGCTCTTGATGAATTACTTTCGGGTAAGGAAATTTCAGTGAAAAGTTCAACTCCATATGGCTGCAGTGTTAAATATTAAGATTTAGCTCTTGATTCTGAGGGCTGTCCAAATAAGACAGCCCTTTATTAACAGAATTGAACTTATTTTTTTTGATTTTGTTCTCACCTCTATGAATGATGCTACTTTAATATTTCCGCACCAGTTATTCAGAAATCATCCTGCAATTGAGAAGAGCAGAAAAATTTATTTAATA